>RCMY010001441.1_pt1 | contig 22678 bp, 20 predicted proteins | sample 2041341 | NCBI WGS metagenome assembly RCMY01 (sample SAMN09708234, study PRJNA481090) | Marine sediment metagenome, whole genome shotgun sequencing project.
TAAGCATTTGCAGCTTCCTCCGGAAGCTGCGCACAGCACCAACTGTGACAGCTCGTGCAGGACCACTCCGGGCGTGAAAATCAGCATCACGCCGATAGGGATCAGTCCCGGGGACGGCGGTTCCTCAGCCAAGGCGATCGTCGATTACCTGTTCGGCAAGAAGGCCCACCAAAGGGGGAGCGGCCATCGATCGGGATAACCCAAGCGAGGCCCTTGAAAATAGTGCCAAACAGCGTCGGTCGAAGCCTCACAGCTCAACTCACATGTGATTTGAAACATGAGTTGTATGAGTTCCTCGTCGGTGACACCGGGCCTCTTCATCGGTTCCAGTTGCGGCTTCGGCCAGTTGAGTTGATCATGCTCGTGTTCACCGGCGCGCGGAGCCCACTGGGGGAGGGTTCGAGATTCTTGAACCAAGCGTTGAGCTCCAACAACCGACCGAAGTCTCCAGTCTCGCGGTCGCGATGGGTGCTGCTCTTGGACGGGCCGCATCCGGTGGCACGGTCGTCTTGGGCGGAACGGGCTTCCTGGTGCCAATGGTGATCGATCTACGCGAGAACGGCGCTGGTTCGTGACCTTCTGCTCTAGTACCTCACCCTGCAAATAGTTGATATTTGAATCAACTTCGAGGGCCGCAACAAGTTGAAGGGAGTTCGTATGAGAAGTCTCCGAGCCGATCGAATTCCGGTCCTCATGGCGACCGTTGCGTTGGTTGGCGCTGGGTGCATCGCCGATGATCCAGACCCGAACGCAGCTATAGTTTCATCGGGGGGAGCGGTCGAGATTTCGATGTCGGAGTTCGCGTACCTTCCCTCGACGCTCACGTTGTTCGCGGGATCGACGGTGACGATTACGCTGATCAATGACGGATTCGTGGCCCATGAATTCATGGTCGGTCAGACCAGAGCCGAAGGCGGCGGTTACGACCAGGATCTCCTGGTCCAGGTCCTTGAGGATGCCGGCGGATCAGGCTTCAGTACCGCTGGGGTCGCGCTCGGGAATAGCGAGGATCCGGAGGAGGCGATGGCTGATGAGCATGCGGAGGACGCGATGACTGATGAGCATGCGGAGGAGGCGGTGGCTGATGAGCATGCGGAGGACGCGATGACCGATGAGCATGCGGAAGATGCCATGGCCGATGAGCATGCGGAAGACGCCATGACCGATGCAGAGATGGCTGCCATGGATGGCGGAGGGCATGCTCACGCTGGCGCCACAATCATGGTGGAGCCCGGCGGTCGGGCCTCGCTGACACTTCACTTCCCCGATGATGCGGTTGGCACGTGGGAGTTCGGTTGTTTCATCGTGGGTCACTACGACGCCGGAATGCACGGCTCGATCACCGTTCAGCCTCCGATCAGCTGACCGCAGGGTCGCCGAAGGGCATTTCACGAAAACGAACGGAGGTCGCCGAGAACTCGGCGGCCTCTCGCGAGTCACGAGCCCGTATGCCGTTCTCTCGGAGTCCGGGGGATGGGAACCACCCAGTTGATGATCCCCCGGCTCAAGAAAGGCGGCAGTTCGAAGAACAGGGACGACACGCTCGCCCGAGCTGCGACTGCGCTTAATCGGCAGGTCGTGTTGTCGTTCCCGACACACGTTTCTGACAAGCTCACCGATGCTGTCCTGGTCGCCTGAGAGTCTGACGATGCCTCACTCTGTGTGATCACGAGTGGCACTTCGGATCTGACCCCGAACCTCTGGGTTGAGGTTGCATGGGGGCAACAGCACAACTATGAACAGATACCGCTTTCAGGCTGTCTTCGACCGGGTGCCGGTTAGTTTCACCCTGCTAAATGACAATCATGGAATCAGCTATTCCTGGCGATAGATCTCGATCTCGCTAGCACCGGTGTTTCCGCCGGTGGTCCGGTCAGTGTCGATGCGTAGGATTTGGCCCGAGGTGGGCTTGTCGAGGACAACGGGGTCTGCGCTGGTGGCGAACGGTCCGAGTGTCATACCGTCGATGGTGATGGTGAATGTTTCGGTGATCGCCGACCCGTCGGTCATTTCGCGAGTGCGGTAGGCGACGGATGTGATCGGTTGGTCTCTTCCTAGGTCGATTTCGATCCATGCGTTGTCGCCGTCGCCGGCGGTGGACCATTCGGTTGCGAGATCGCCGTCGATGGCGTTTGTTGCGGCGAAGGCGTCGGAGAATTCGGAACTGGCCCCAGTGACGGTGGCCGTGGTTGCGATGTTCGTGCCAAGGGTGGACTCGGCGGCGGGTGGTGTGATGAACGTCATCACGTTGCTGCGGTAGATGGTGCCTGCAGCGTCGGAGCCTTGCAGGATGTAGGTGTATTTGGTGTCGGGGGAGAGGCCCGTGAGGAGCGGTCCATGATTCTGGTGGGCGCCGCCTTGCATGTCGTTGTCAACGGCAATGGATCCGAACGACTCGTCCGTGCCATAGATAACCGAGCAGGCCACCGGGATGGTCGTGTCCACTTCGAAGGTGACACTAGTACCGGCGAGGTCGGGTTCGATGGAGATCTCGCTCGCCAGGATCGATTCGATCGGTTTGATCTCAGGGGATGCACCGCCGGAGGACGAGGTGCAAGCAGCAACAACGAGGGTCAAAGCGCCCAGAACGAGGAGTATGTTTGTGAATCGGGTCATGCGAGCGTCTTCCTAATGTTGCTGCGGGCAGTTTGGACGCGGCGTGCGAACCTGTCGGGACTTGTTCCGACTCCTGCATTGCCTCGCGCCTCGGAGGCCTTTGCAGCCTGCCTCAAGGATCGCTGCCTCGGTTGCTGCTCGGTCGTCGCGGGGCGCGTCCCTTTCAGTGGTTGAGTTCGCTTGGCGGAGGTCGGTAGCTGTCATGGCTGTCGTGGCCCAGATTTCCAAAAGAGAGTGCGGTCTATCGACGATGGTTCAGCGGTTTGATCTGCCCTACGAGCGGAGAAGTCTGGCGATGGCTGCGGTGGCTTCGTTGATCTTGGCGTCGCCGGTTTCGTCGCCTTCGGCTATTGCGTCTTTCACGCAGTAACGGAGGTGTTCGTGGACCAGACCGATGCCCACGCTTTGGAGGGCCTTGGTAACTGAACTGATCTGGGTGAGCACGTCAATGCAGTAGGTATCTTCGTCGATCATGCGTTGCAGGCCACGAACCTGACCTTCGATGCGTTTGAGTCGTGCCGAGTAGTCGTCTTTGGTGTAGGAGTATCCAGCCATAGGGGTAGGGGGTACCTTAGCCTTTCTCGGTTCTGGTTTGCATTTCATTGCGAGCTTTGGCGTCTTGCCGTGGAGTCTTCAGATCGATTGGCGCGGGCGCGCTGTGTGCGAGGGATGCGAGGTCCGCCCGCATCCGCATGATGGTGGCGAGGTGGTGGTCGAGGCGAGACGTAGCCGACGCCAGGATCTGGCTGTCACTGGGGTTGGGGGGTTCGGTCTTGTCGCGGATGTGGACGAGGGTGGCTATGTCGGAGAGGCTTAGCCCGGTCTGCTGGAGGCTCCGGATGAACCGGACTTGGTCGATGGCGCAGCTTTCGTAGTTGCGGTAACCATCGGGTGCGCGCGGTGGTGGAGGGAGCAGCCCAACGGTTTCGTAGAACCGAAGGGTGCGGGGAGTTTCCTTGGTGGCGTTGGCGAGTTCTGAGATTCGCATGTGCACCTCGCGGGGTTGGCCCAGTGAGTCCCCCGGGCGGCTAGCCAGGCCAGGGCCTCAGGGATGGGCGTGATCGGCTACTGGGTTCGTGTAGTGGTCGGGGTCGGCGGTGAAAGTGTCGTGGCAGGTGATGGAGCAGAAGTGATAGCGGATGCCGTCGTATTCGATGTGCGTGGCTGCGGTGTTGGGGTCGACACTCATGCCACAGACCGGGTCGGTAACTGTTTCCGGTTTCTCTGTAGTGGGTTCGTCCGCGCCGATCTCGACGGTAGGTTCACCCACGGTGGGGAGGGAGGTGGTGTCGATGGTGCGTGGGTACCAGCGTCGGAGGCGGCTGGCGTTGGTTACGACCGAGAGGCTCGATGCGGCCATTGCTCCGGCGGCGATCATGGGGCTGAGCTGGACACCGATGAACGGGTACAGGACGCCGGCGGCGATGGGGATGCCGATGCCGTTGTAGATGAACGCCAGGAACAGGTTTTGGCGGATGTTGCGCATGGTGGAGCGGCTGAGGGTGATTGCGGTGACAACACCGTCGAGGGCGCCGGAGATGAGGGTGATGTCGCTGGATTCGATGGCGACATCGGTGCCGGTGCCGATGGCGAAGCCGACGTCGGCTTGGGCGAGGGCCGGGGCGTCGTTGATGCCATCGCCGACCATGGCGACCACGCCCCCTTCGTCCTGCAGGCGCCGGACTTCGAGGGCTTTGTGTTCGGGGAGGACTTCGGCGAGGACCCGTTCGACCCCTACTTGGCGGGCGATCGCGGCAGCGGTGCGGGCGTTGTCGCCGGTGATCATCGCCACTTTGATCCCAAGGGCCCGGAGTTGTGCGATGGCCGCTGCTGATTCCTCTTTGACGGTGTCGGCGACGGCGATCACGCCACCGGGTTTGCCGTCGATGGCGACAAGCATTGGTGTGCGGCCGGCCTCCGCCAGAGCGTCCATCTGTGTGGATAGGTGGGTGGAGTCGATGTCGGCGTCGTCGAGGAGCCGGCGGTTGCCGATGAGGACTTCGTGGCCGTTGACGATGGCACGGATGCCTTTGCCGGTGATCGAGTCGAACTCGGCGGCGTCGACCAGCGTCAGGCCTCGTTCTCGGGCGCCGGTAACGATGGCTTGGGCCAGTGGATGTTCGGAGGACTGTTCAGCCGATGCAACCAGCCGTAGCAGTTCGTTCTCGTCGATTTCCTCCGCGGCGACGATGTCGGTGAGGGCGGGTTCGCCTCGGGTGATGGTGCCGGTCTTGTCCAGCACGATGGTGTCGATCTTGTGTGCGGTTTCGAGCGCTTCGGCCGTCCGGATGAGGATCCCCTGTTCGGCGCCTTTGCCTGTGGAGACCATGATCGACAGGGGTGTTGCGAGGCCGAGTGCGCAGGGGCAGGCGATGATCAGCACCGCAACGGCGGCGACCAGCGCGAGCGTGAGGGCGGGTTCGGGGCCGACGACGAACCAAGTGGTGAAAGTCGCGGTTGCGATGAACATCACGGTGGGCACGAAGTACGACGAGACCAGGTCGGCGAGGCGCTGGATGGGGGCCTTGGAGCCCTGGGCCTGTTCGACCAGTTTGATGATCTGGGAGAGCATCGTGTCGGAGCCGACGTTGGTGGCCTCGAACCGGAAGGCGCCGGTCTGGTTGATAGTCGCGCCAATCACCGTCGCTCCGACTTCTTTGGTGACGGGGATGGATTCGCCCGTCACCATCGATTCATCGAGGGTGGAGCGTCCGTCCACGATCACGCCGTCGACGGGAACTTTCTCGCCGGGACGGACCAACACCACGTCGCCGGGGACGACATCTTCGATGGGGACTTCGACCTCGGCGCCGTCGCGGATCAGAGTGGCGGTCTTGGCCTGGAGACCGATGAGTTTGCGGATGGCTTCGCCGGTGCCGGCCTTGGCCCGGACCTCCAGAAGGCGGCCGAGCAGGATGAGGGTGATGATGACGCCGACTGCTTCGTAGTAGACCTCGCGGACCTCCTCGGGAACCGCCGACGGCATCAGCGTCACAAGGAGGCTGTAGCCGAAGGCGGCGATCGTGCCGATGGTGATGAGGCTGTTCATGTCGGCAGTGCGGTGGCGGAGGGTCAGCCAACCGGTGCGGTGGATGGGCCAACCGGTGTAGAACATCACGGGCGTGATGAGCGCGAGCTGGAACCAGCGGTTCAACAAGAATGCCGGAACCCATGCGGCGCCGAAGAGGTCGACGGCCATAACGGCGAACACGACCGGTGCCGCGAGGATCGCGCCGATCAGAACCCGGATGGACAGGTCCCGGATCTCGGCCTGCCGCTCTGCTGCTTCATGGTCTTCAGTGGCGACCGAACCGGGAGCGGTGCGGGGCACGAGTTTGTAGCCGGCGTCGGCCACGGCGGCCTGAAGTTGGGCCGGCGTGACCTGGTTTGGGTCGAAGTCGACGGTGGCACGCTCGGTCCCGAAGCTCACATCCACCCGATCGACGCCCGGCATTCCGCCGAGTACGGACTCGATGTTGACGACACACGACGCACACGACATGCCGCTCACCCGGAACTCGACCTGATCGGTCAGAACTCTCTCCTCGGTAGAAGGACCTACGCCGACGGCCTGAGCTACTGTGTGATCTTCGCCCCGTTCGAGGGGCTGCGGCGCGCCGACTGGCTCGACCACGAGCTTGCCGTGGATCATGTTCATCCCGCAGGCGAAATCGAACTCGCCCACCTTGTCCGGCGTGAACTCCAACACTGCGCTCCCGAACGCCGGCAACGTCTTCGAGACCGCGAAATCGGCGAACACCACCCGCGACGTGCAGTCGCCTGATTCTTGCCGGTCGAAGTTGAGGCGAAGCGGGACGCCTTCGGTGACGCGGATCAAGTCGGGGGAGTAGCCACCCTTCACCGTGATATCGATCTCTTGGATGCCGCCACGGACTGACGCGCTGCTCGCCTTCTTCGGTCCAAAGAAAAACCACCACAAGAATCCTGTCAACGAAACGCTTGCGATGACTACGAACAACTCTGCAATACCCACGGTGGAACCTCCAGTTGGTCGTTTGCGGGGAAGAACCCGGCCTCATTGCAATCTATTCGCCGGCCTCGGCGACACATAGGGCCTTTAGTCCCTACCCCTATAGGGTATCATAATGGAGGCTGTTCCGAAGGAGAATGATTGCTGGAGGCTCTATGAAGCACTGCCAAGCAGGCAAGGGAATAGGAATGGTCCTCGGGCGCGGTCGGCGAATCATGTGGGCGGCTCGTGGCCGCGCAGTCGAAGCGTGGCAAGGAGATCACTCATGAGATCGGACTCGTCAGATGTGCCCGGCAATGACTCGATCATCGGGAGTCAGGTCGGTGAGGTGCTCAACGCAGCAGCCGTCTGGAAGGCGTACCGACGGGGCGTATGGCCCCGCCGTCGGACGTTCCCGGTTCTAAAAGGCTCCGAACTCTCCATGAAAGCCGGTGAGATCGTGGGGTTGGTCGGGGAGAACGGGTCGGGCAAGAGCACGTTGATGAAGGTGTTGGTCGGTGACTTGGCGGCCGACTCAGGGCATATCGAGCGGACCGACAGTTTCGGGTACTGTCCGCAGGTACCTGTGCTGTACGAGCGATTGACGTGTGACGAGCACCTTGACCTGTTCGGTGCCGCATACGGGCTCGAGCCCGGGCATCTTGCGCACTCGCGAGAACGTTTGTATGAGGATCTCGACTTTGCACGCTTCGCTGATGCCCGGGTTGAAGAGCTTTCGGGCGGGACGCGTTCGAAGCTCAATCTCGCGTTGGCCTTGGTGCATGACCCAGCGTTGTTGTTCTTGGACGAGCCCTACGCCGGGTTCGATTGGGACACCTATCAGCGGTTCTGGGACATGACGGGTGAGCGTCGCAAGGCGGGATCGAGTTTGTTGATCATCAGCCATTTCATCGCCGATGAAGATCGGTTTGATCGGATCTATGACCTGATCGACGGGCGCACGGTGCTGCGATGACCGAGACGCTGTCACTCAGCTCACGATGGTTGACTGAATACGCTCGCCGACCTCTCAACGTGGCGCTGCTGGTCGCAGTGCCGGTGATCTTCGTGACCCTTTCAGCCGGCGTGTTGGCCGACTTCGCCAACATCTTGGGCGGCGGCGCCGATTTGGGCGAAGTCGAAGCCGCCACTGCCGGCTGGGCGGCCGCCGTCTTGGCCGGAGTCGCCGGGTTCTTCCACGTGTCGCAGTCACGGGAAGCCGATCGTCGCCTCGCTGGGGCGGGCGCCGGGGCGGGCAAGTTGGTGGCGTCGCGGCTGGTTTCGGTGCTGGCGCTGGTCGTGTTGGCGGCCGCGGGAGCTTTGGCTGCGTTGAGCGTGCGAACCGACGTCGCCGGGACTTGGCAGGTGATCGGCGCCACAGCACTGTTCGCTTTGATCTATGCCGGATTCGGTGTGCTGGTCGGCGCTCTGGTCCGCTCCGAGATGAATGGCTCCCTAATGATTGTGTTTGTCTGGATCTTCGACGTGTTCTTCGGACCGGCCATGGGCGGCACCGCGACAATCTTGCGGTTGTTCCCTCTGCACTTTCCGACCTTGGTGGTGACCGATGTGGCATCGGGCCACAGCGGCACGTTGGGCGACCTTGGTCTGTCGCTGTTGTGGGCGGCGGCGAGCGTTGCGGCTGCAGCGGTGGCGCTTCTGGTGTCGACCCGACCCCACCAACACGCCGCTCGGGCACTTCCGCCTCGCCGCCGCCGTCTGCGAGCCGGCCTGGGGGCTGCGAGCCGTCAGCTGCGCCGTATGCCGACGATGTGGGTATTGATCGTCGGCCTTCCAGTGGCGTTCATCTCGGCATCAATTGCGGTGACCCCGAGCGATCCCACCCCTGTCGAGTTGATCGAGGATGGCACGCGGGGCTTGTCGATCATTTCGATGGCCGATGTGCATGGTGCGGTGATGGTGCCGATCACGATCGGGTTCCTGGCTTCGTTGGCCGGGCTGTTCGTGATCTTGGATTCAGCCGACGCCGATCGGCGACTCTCGTTGACCCGGTTTCGGACCAACGAAATCCTGGTAGTTCGGATGGTGGTGATCGCGGCGGCATCATTGCTGGCCACGGCAGTGTCGATAGTTGTCACCGCATTCAGCTTCGACGCCGTGAGTTGGTCGGTCTTCGTTGCCGCCAACGTGTTGGTGGCGCTCACCTACTCCACCATCGGCGTGATCATCGGCCCGATCTTCGGACGTCTCGGTGGCCTCTACGTGCTGTTGGTGTTGCCCTTCATCGACATCGGCCTGGCCCAGAACGCAATGTTCGACGCCGCCCCACCAGCCTGGGGACGCTATCTTCCCGCCCATGGCGCGGTGCGGGTGATGATGGACGGCGCCTTCACCGCAACATTCGACGAGACCGGCGCACTGATCCTCGCGCTGGTGTGGCTCGCCGGGCTTGCAGCGGTTGCGGTCGCGGTGTTCAGACGAGTGACTGTGGCCTCGTGAGCTGCTCACCGCAGATCTCGGGATTGCTCAAAGGAAGGCGATGATCGGCATCGGCGATCATCGTGATCGATGACCTTGCTCCGATGATCGTGGCCGCGTAGTCGGGGTCGCCGACGTTGTCGTCCGCTCCCCAGACGAGCTCGGTGCTGGTGCCATTGTCTTCGAGTTGACGCAGAAGCGTGTTCCAGTCGGTTTCGATCACCAGATCTCGCATAGCGTCGCGATACGCGGGCCACGTGTGCTGCGACACCGCCCGGGCCACCGGTATCGGCAGCCCCGGTTCAGCTGCTGCAGTCAGCCAACCGGTCAGAGCTCGGTGGCGACAGCTGATCGCACAAGCACGTTCGGCCCAGAAGGTATCGAGCACGAACAGCCGGGTCATGGCACTCCCCGATATTCGGGTTCTGGCTGCCTCGGGTGTCGGGTAAATCGGCGCTCCCCAGCAAACAACCCGGTCGACCCGGTCGCTATGGCGGGCAGCCCACCTCAGGGCGAGCGCCGAACCCATCGAATGGGCCCCGAGGATCCACCGGCGCTCGAACAGTCCAGTCTGGTCGGCCAGCTCGTCGAGAGCGTCGAGATGTGATTCGGCGGAGAACGCAGCACGTGTCTCGTCGATTGAGCGGCCGAATCCCAACAGGTCAGGCACCACCAAACGATGATGATCAGCCAGCTGGTCGAACTCGGCGCCGAATATGTCGCCGGTCGACACCAGCCCATGGAGCAGCACAATCGCGGACTCGCCGTCGCCTCCGACGCGTGCGAACAGATCCCCGTACCTGTCACCTGGGACCTGCGGGGGCGCCCATCCTGCTACGGATACGGATCGGTTGTGCCGCAGCGTCCACAGGGCTGGTGGCAGGGTCGCAGCGCCGAGAGCAAATGGGTTCATCGCGCCACGGGATCGCAGCATGCCGGCAGTTCAGCACCGATGGCGGCGAGGGCGCGGCTTGCCTTTGTGGGGAAGTCCACGGTGCTCTCGATCACGGTTCGCCGTGGATGATCACGCCACGTCGCTTCGATACGGTCGTCGATTGCCGCCGCTTGGGCTGCGGTTTCAACCCGCAGCGGGTTCGAATGGTCATAGCCCGCTTCCGCGTTGGGGGTGCGGAGGTGAATCACGGCTTGGTAGCGGTCGATCTCACCGGCGCGGTCGATGCCGAGCTCGGTGAAGAACTCCTCGGCCGGCCCGGGCCAGTAGGCGACTCCGTCCAGCGTTCCCCGATCACACAGAACGACCGCGGCGTCTTTTTCGTCGACATGGAGTTGCTCCAGCTCGCGTTGAATGTGGAAGATCGCCCGTTGGGCAGCTTGGCGGGCGGGCTCGCTCGAGCGCCTGGGGAACCCTCCCCCGAAGACGATGCCGGCCGCCTCGGGGAGCACGATCACGTGGCGGCACAGGCTTCGGCGGGCCATTTCCAGAACAGCGGTCTTACCCGCTCCGGGCCCGCCGGTCACGACAACAAGTTGCGGGTCGTGTCGGCCTTGAGCGCAGGCGCAATCGCTGGTGCATCTGCCGCCTGATCGTGTCATACCTGCACCCTGCCACTTGCTAGGGGGTAGGGGTAGGGACCTTCGGCCCTACGCTACTGGACGCCCCGGGACAACGATGGCAGTAGACCCTCACGTCTGAGGGATTCGTCAACAACATCGAAGGAGATGCGATGACTGTCATAGCTAGCCTGCTCGCCCAGACCGACAACAACTGGGACCACATGAACGGTTGGGGCGGAGGATGGATGTGGCTGTGGGGCGTCGCCATGATGACCCTGTTCGTGGTGCTCATCGTCTGGCTCGTTCGAGTCAACGACAACGCACCACGCCACGACCAGGCACCCGGTTCGATGCGTCGCGACCCGACAGAACGGGGCCGAGAAATTCTCGCCGAACGCTACGCCAAAGGAGAGCTGTCGACGGAGGAGTACCAAGAGCGAGTGCGGCAACTGCAATGAACGACGTCGCAACCAGGCGCACTTCCCAGCAGGAGGTGACCGCGCGTTATGACCGGATCGCCCGGTTCTACGATCTGGTCGACAAACCGATGGATCTGCTGGGGGTCAGCCGGCGGCGCCGTCGCCTTCTGAGCAGAGCGGACGGGGCGACGCTCGAAGTCGGAGTCGGCACCGGTCGCAACCTCGACCTGTACCCCGACGATATGAATCTCACCGGCATCGATGTCTCCGAGAACATGCTGGCCAAAGCCCGCCACGTCGCCGAGCGCCGAGGCATCGACGTCACACTCGATCAGGCCGATGTCCAGGCGCTGCCATTCGCCAGCCGGTCGTTCGACACGGTGTCGGCCACGTGTGTGTTTTGCTCAGTGGCAGACCCTGTCGCTGGACTGGCCGAGGTCGCCCGTGTGGTGAAAACGGATGGACGTGTTCTGTTGCTCGGACACGTCCGGCCCCGCAACGCTGTGCTCGGGTGGCTGGCGGACCGGCTCGCTCCCGTGGTGAGCCGCGCCTTCGGGCCCGATATCAATCGCCGGACCGAAGACAATGTGGCTACGGCCGGCCTCGAAATCACCGAGGTTCAGCGATGGGGTGTGTGGCGCGAAATCGTCGCTCGCCCTCGCCCGGAATCGGTGCCGGAGCCAACGTGATCGCCACTGAACGGCCGGGCCCGGCCGGGTTGTTGGCATGGGAGCACGAGCGCTTCGAGCGTGTCACCGGTCAACTCGACCTGGAACCAGCGACGATCTGTGCGCTGCACTGCGCCGGCCGGTCGCTCATCGTCGAGCTGCCTTTGCAACGCGACGATGGGTCGATGACGGTGCTGACCGGGTATCGGGTGCAACACTCCAACGCGCTCGGCCCGGCGAAGGGCGGCACCCGATATCGACGTGGCGTCGAACTCGACGATGTGACCGCCCTCGCCCGTTTGATGACCTGGAAGACCGCCCTACACGGCCTCCCTTTCGGGGGAGCGAAAGGCGGGGTGGATTGCGACCCAGCCGATCTCAGCACCCGCGAGCTCCACGAAGTGACCAGGCTGTACACCCTCGCAATCCTCCCCAACATCGGTTCCGACGTAGATGTCCCGGCGCCCGATATCGGAACCAACGAGCAGACCATGGCCTGGATGCTGCACGCTGCGGGCGAGGCAGGCCGTTCCGACCCTGCGATCGTGACCGGCAAACCCGTGATCCTCGGGGGAAGTCTGTTCCGCGCCGCTTCGACCGGCGTCGGCGTCGCTCATGTCGCGCAGCGAGCATGGGAACGCCTCGGCAACCGGTTCGCCGACGCCGCAGTGGCAGTCGAAGGTTTCGGCGCAGTCGGCTACTGGGCGGCGACCGAGCTTCACCAGCGAGGGGCCCGCGTTGTCGCCCTCAGCGACATCACCGGCGGAGTGACAGCCGCCAAGGGTCTCGATCCGGCAGCGGTTCACGCCTGGACCCAATCAGGAAACGCGCTCGTCGACTATCCCGACGGCGAGACCATCGACGGCTCGATCCTCGCCGTCGACTGCGACATCACAATCCCGGCAGCACTCGAAGGCACCCTCACCGATTCGATCGCCGAACGCGTATCGGCCTCGTTGGTGGTCGAGGGTGCGAACGGTCCAACTACCCCGTCGGCCGAGGCGATTCTTCACGATCGGGGGATCGCGGTGGTTCCCGACCTCATGGCCAACGGCGGCGGTGTGATCTCGTCCTACTTCGAATGGGCCCAGAACCATCAACGCGTCGCCTGGCCCGAAGCCGAAGAACGACGCCTCGTCCTCGAGCGACTCGATCGCTCGTGGGACCTCCTCGCACCCCAACCCTTCGAGCGTTGGCGAACCGAGGCCCTCGCTATAGCTATCGGCCGTGTCACCGACGCGATGGCGCTCGCCGGTCAGGTAACCGCAAACGCGCATCGGATCGTTCGGTGAGCCGCGACGCGCCGTCCATCGGGGCGAAGCACGAAACCCAAAACAGAAACAGGAGACGAGATGCCGGGTTACGCAATCAACCGCGAGGACTACTTGAAGAGACTCCGACTCATCGAAGGTCAGGTACGTGGCCTGGCCCGCATGATCGAGGAAGACAAGTACTGCATCGACGTTCTGACGCAGCTCTCGTCGGTGACGAGTGCTCTACGCAGCGTCGGGCTTGGTCTGCTCGATGAGCATCTCCACAACTGCGTCAACGATGCCACCGAGACCAACGAGGCCGCCCGCGATCACAAGATCGCGGAGGCGGTCGGCGCGATCGAACGCCTACTGAAGGTATGAGGCCGGTGCACCCCAAAGGAACACTCCAGAGCATTCGCGGGGACACCGGCACTGCCACGACCCGCTTGGTCAAAGGACTGCTCGGCGAGGATGCCGCCTGTCTACGGATCGAGGTGTATGACGGAACGGTCGTGGGCCCAACGGATGCGACGACCACGATCAGAATCTGTTCCCCAGACTTCTTCCATCGGGTCCTCGCCGGACGCGGGAGTGAGCTCGCATTCAGCCGGGCATATGTTGCCGGTGACGTTGAAGTCGACGGCGACATCTACGGCGTGCTGCGGCTCCGTGATCGAATCGCCACGGGACGGGCCGCCCTTGGTGTCTCGGTTCTTCGCGACGCGGCCCGCGTTCTGGGTATCGGTAGCGTCGGCGACCTGCTTCGACTACGGCCCCTGGCGCCGCCACCAGAAGAGATCACCGTTCGAGGAGCACTACACACGCGCAGTCGAGACTCGCGTGCGATCTCGTCGCACTACGACGTCTCCAACGACTTCTACCGCTTGTTTCTGGGGCCGTCGATGACGTATTCCTGTCCGGTCTTCGAACAGGAGTCCGATGGGCTCGACGAGGCGCAGTACGCGAAGTACGACCTGATCTGCCGCAAGCTCGATCTTGGCCCCGGAGTGCGGCTGCTCGACATCGGGTGCGGCTGGGGCGGCATGGTGATTCACGCCGCCCAACGCTACGGCGTGGACGCGGTCGGCATCACGATCTCCCAGGAACAGTACGAACTTGCATCGAAGCGAGTGGCCGAAGCTGGGCTCGCTGGTCAGATCGATATCCGGCTGCAGGACTACAGTGACATCGCCGACGGTCCGTTCGACGCGATCTCCTCGATCGGCATGTTCGAACATGTCGGCCAGAAGCGTCTCGGCCTCTATTTCGACCAGGTCTTCAGGCTGTTGAGGCCGGGTGGCCGGCTGTTGAATCACGCCATCAATCGTTCGACCGCCGTTCGCCGTGGCCGGATCGATCCTGCCGGGTTCATGGGCCGGTATGTGTTCCCCGACGGTGAGCTCCTCGAAGTGGGTCAGGTCGTGTCTGCAGTCAATGGGTCCGGGTTGGAAGTTCGCCACATCGAATCTCTACGGGAGCACTACGCGCTGACCCTTCGCCACTGGGTGCGCAACCTCGAGGAGAACTGGGACGAGGCGGTCGCCCTGACGTCTCTGGGGCGGGCACGGGTGTGGCGTCTCTACATGGCTGCCGCGGCGATCGGCTTCGAGACCAACGACCTCAACCTCGCCCAAGTACTGGCGACCAAGACAACAGACGGTGCGTCGGAACTCGCGCTACGACCCCGCTGGGAATCACCGAACTCGCAAAAGGTCTGCGCAGCAGGCTCCGACAAGCAGGTCGACTGTTGAGCAGAAATGGTGGCCGCCGAGAGGACACATGGACGCGTCGGCAGCGCTGGAGGCGCGAACGGCAGATCGTCTCAGCCCTGACGCGGCACGGTCTCGGTGTCACGTTGGCGCGAGCGGGCCTGCGGTGGCTGCTGCCGTTCCAGTGGGGACTCCTCGGTCATCGACGCCGCGATGCGCCGTACTCCGGTCCTGAGCATCTCCGGATGGCGTTTGAAGATCTTGGGCCGACGTTCATCAAGTTGGCCCAAATCTTGAGTACCCGGGCTGATCTGGTCGGGGTCGACTATGCGGCTGAGCTCGCAAGGTTGCAGAGCTCTGTCCCGCCGCTTCCGTTCGCCGATATTGGATCGGTTCTCGATCGCGAGTTGGGCCGATCGCATCAAGAGGTATTCGCTGAGATTGATCCTGCGCCTCTGGGTTCTGGCTCGATCGGCCAGGTCCATCGAGCGACGTTGCGCTCTGGTGAAGCAGTTGTGGTCAAGGTTCAGAAGCCTGGGGTCGGCGACACGGTGGCTCTGGACTTGACGATTCTGCGTTCGTGGTTGGTGCGGTATGCGGCCCGTCAACGGTCGGCTCTCACGATCGATGTCGAGGGGTTCTTCGACGAGTTCGCCTTCACGCTGTTGAACGAGCTTGACTACACCAACGAGGGCGAGAACACCGACAGGCTTCGAGACATCCACGCCGACGATGCGGCCATCGTGATTCCCGAGATTCAGTGGGAACACAGTACTAGGCACGTGTTGGTCATGGAGGAAGTGCGGGGAACAGGATTCGGTGATCAGGAGCTGGGAATCCGCTTGACCGCAATGGATCGGAATCGTCTTGCCTCTGCGGCTCTTCATGCCGCCTTTGTCGAGATCTTTCAGCATGGGTTCTTTCACGCCGACCCGCATCCGGGGAACTTCGTCCTCACGATCGACGGTCGGCTCGGGCTGATTGATTTCGGGATGGTGGGGACGCTGAGTGAGACCCAACGCCGTCACTTCCTCGATTTCGTTCGCTCGATTGGGGCGAAGGACAGCGACGCAATCCTCGATTCGTGGTGGCAAATGGGTGTCACCGAACCTGAGGCACATCGGCCGGGAGTGTTGCGCGACCTCGACCATCTCTTTCATCGAGCTGGCGATAAGTCGCTTCAGGACCTTGCGGCAGGCGACATGGTTGGTGAACTGATGCGGATCGCGCATCATCATCAGCTCCAGCTTCCACCCAACCTCGCGCTGCTGTTCAAGGTGCTTGCGATGCTCGAAAGTGCCGCTGTCCTCATCGACCCCGATTTCTTGTTCTTCGAAGCGCTCGAACCTGAGATTACCGATCTGGTGAAGGACGAGATCTCGCCAGCCGCAGTCAGCAGGCGTGTGGGGCGGAACGCGCTCAACATGGCGCGTTTGGCTGATGGGTTTCCGCAGCGGGCCGAGCGTCTGCTCCAGCGAATCGAAACGGGTGATATCGAGTTCACGCCACGGCAGGAAGGACTCGAACGGAATCTGGAGAAGATGACTCGGGCAGTCGGCCGGCTGACAGCTGCTGTGGCGGTTGGCTTGCTCCTGGTCGCCTTTGCGATCTATGTGCTCGCTGCCGAGACGGCCGGGCCCGCCTGGTCGAACCGCCTCGACGCCTTGCAGGTGTTCCTCGGCGTCGGCGCAGGAGTGCTCGTGCTGTTCATGGCACAAGCCGTTTGGTCGGGACGGGGGCGGCGTCGATGAAGCTCACGAGGCGACAAATGCTTCAAGGCGCTGGCGTTCTCGCCGCCACGGTTTGGTTGGAGGCCTGCACTCGCAGCGATTCGACTGGCCCCACCGCGTCAGCCAACGACTCGACTCAGCAGCGAAGGAATGCGCCGTTCGTTGAGCCAACCGTCCTGCGCAGCTCTGGCGGTCAGCTCGATCTTTCGCTCATTGCCGCGGCAGCAACACACGCTGGCGCGGTCCGAGGTGCCCTCGCGTACAACAACTCGGCGATCGGACCGACGCTGCGCCTCCGGCCCGGTGATCGGCTAACCATCGAGCTGATCAATGACCTCAATGAGGTAACGAATCTTCACACTCACGGGCTCGGCGTTTCGCCTACGAGTCCCGCCGATGATGTGTTCGCGACCATTGCACCAGGCGAATCACGTACCTACATCTATGACCTTCCCGCGGACCATCACAGCGGGCTGTTCTGGTATCACCCCCACGTTCATGGTGTTGTGGCCCGGCAGGTCGCAGCGGGCCTCATCGGAGCGATCATCGTCGAGGACGAACTGGATGATCTCGAAGAAATCCGTTCCTCGCAGGAACGGCTTTGGGGTACTCAACGATCCGAGTGCCGTGGACAGAGCAGTATCGGGGATGGACCAAATGCACGGTCGAACGGACCCTTCGGTCTTGGTCAACGGAGTGTTGCAGCCGGCAGTCGAGGTTGTGCCGGGCGTCCTAGAACGCTGGCGAATCGTGAACGCCAGCGCATCAAGAACGCTTCCGTTCGCCGTTGAGGGCGCATCGCTCGCCGTGATCTCGTCAGATGGTGGCCGCCTTGGCGAACCGGTACAGGTCGACAGCGTTGTGTTGGCGCCGGGCGAACGCACGGAGGTGCTGGTTGTGCCACCGTCGGAACCCGGTAGTTACCCGGTGTCTGGCGACGGTAAGGGTCAGCCGATTGCGTCGATCGTTGTTGGCGGTAACGCCGAAGTGGCCACTCCTCCGGCGTTGCCGGAGCGACTCGTCGACCCGTCACTCTTCACGATCGGCCCGGTGACGGCTCGCCGTACGCTTCGGCTCGGCGGAGGAATGGGCAGCGGCATGATGTCGGGCTTGTCATTCACGATTGACGGCCAAACATTCGACCCTGCGCGTACTGATGTGGCCACGACACTCGGCGAGATCGAGGAGTGGATGGTCGTCAACGACACTGGCATGGACCACCCGTTCCATCTCCATACCTGGCCGTTCCAAGTCGTTGACGAGGGCGGTTGGCCTGGATGGAAGGACACCGTCAACATACCGGCCAACGGGCAAGTCACGATCCGGATAACGTTTGCGGGCCACACCGGTCGCGCTGTTTACCACTGTCACATCCTCGATCACGAAGATCTCGGCATGATGGGCGTGATCGATGTGAAGCCCGCTGGTTAGCGACCGCTTTGACTGCCACGTTTTCTGGCCGAACTCAGAACGACATCGGTCACTTGCGAGTCACATGTTCATGTGACCGTCGGCGTCGGTGTGGGAGCGCATGAACAGTCGTTCCGCTCCGACGATGAGTGCGATGGCGGCGCCGGAGACGTAGAGGATGAGGGCGTCGGCGGAGGCTTTGACCCAGAGGAACGCGATGAGGACGATGACGTCGAGGATTATCGCGGTGACGACGATGGCGGGTTTGACGTCGATGCGGGATCGGAGGTGGCGCAGGATTCCCCAGTGGATAGCGATGTCCATGAGGAGGTAGAAGATGGCGCCGAGGGCGGCGATGCGGCGGAGGTCGAAGAGCACGGTGAGGGCCATGGCGAAAGCGACTGTGTAGACCATGGTGTGGACTCGGATTGGTCCTGGCATGCCGAGGTGGCGGTGGGGGACTTCCTTCATCGTGGAGAGCATGGCGAGCATGCGTGACGCGGCGAAGACGCTGGCGATGACGCCGGATGCGGTGGCGATGACGGCGATCACGACGGTGAACCAGAGTCCGGTTTGGCCGAATGCGGGTTCGGCGGCGCGGGCGAGTGCGAAGTTCTCGGCGTCGATGATCTCGGTCAGGGTGAGGTTGCCGGCGACCGCGACGGCGAGCACCAGGTAGATGACTGAGCAGATGGCGATGGAGATGACGATGGCCCTGCCGGTGTTGCGGTGGGGGTCGACGATTTCGCCGCCGCTGTTGGTGATTGTGGTGAAGCCTTTGTAGGCGAGAATGGAGAGGGCGACGGCGGCGAGGAAGCCGTCGATGGAAGGTGACGAGCCTCCAGTCGTGGAACCGTTGGTGAAGTTGGCGGAGCTGGCGTAAGCGAGGCCGATGATGGCGAACACGGCGAGCCCGCCCACTTTGAGAACGGCCATGACCCCGGCGGTCGCTTGTACGTACTTGTTGCCTGCGAGGTTGATGGCGAACGCGACGACGAGTAGCCCGACGCCGAGGGTCGGGGCCCAAAACGTGGGGGATCCGAGATCGATGATCTGGAGGAGGTAGGCACCGAACGTGCGGGCAACCAGACTTTCGTTGATGACCATGGACACGTACATGAACATCGCAAAGACACCGGTCGTGGTGCCGAGTCCGTATTCCTCTTTGAGGAACATGGCGACCCCGCCCGAGGATGGGTATGCGTTGGAGAGTTTCACGTAGGAGTAGGAACTGAACGCGGCGACAACGGCAGCGACGAGAAACGCGACGGGGAACAGGTCACCGGCGAGACCGGCGGCTTGGCCGGTGAGCGCGAAGATCCCGGCGCCGATCATCACACCGGTACCGAGCGATACCGCGCCAGGGAGGCTGAGGCTGCCAGCGACCTCACCGGTGCTTTCGCTGTGTCCGGTGTGTTCGGGAGCAGCCATGTTCTGGCCGTGTGATGGTGGGTGGTCCATGGGGATCGTCGTTCCGTTCAGGTTGTTGGCGTGTCGAGTAAGGCTTGGTTTGAGGGCGGGGTGGCGGCGGGGCTGGCGTTGTCGGCTCGGTTGACCAGGAGGATGCCGAGGAATGCCAGTGACGCTCCGAGTGTGACCGAGACGGTGAGAGCTTCGCCGTAGAAGGCGATGCCCATGGTGAGTCCGAAGATTGGAACGAGGAAGCTGAAGGCGTTGGCTCGGTTGAGGGTCAGGCTTTCGAGGACTGAGAGCCAGAGCCAGTAGACGACGGCGGTGCCAGGCAGGGCGAGGCCAAACAGGATGAGAAGGAATTTTGGTGACCAGTCGACGTCGCTCGGTGTTTCGGTGAGGAGTGCGATGAGCGTGAGGGGGATCATGCCGATCAGGAGTTGGGCTCCGGAGGCCATGAGAGCGTCGACGGTTCCGGCGAGGCGCTTGAACGCGACGTTGCTGACGGTGATTCCAGCGGCAGCCAGCAGCACGTACGCGAACCCGAGTAGGTAGTCGTCGTTGCCTTGTTGGGCGGTGAACCCTGGAGCAGCGATGATGGCGATACCGGCGAAACCAAGCAGAAGGCCCGCAGAGCCGAGCTTGCCGAGACGCTCACTGAGTACGAGATAGGCAAGGACGGCGGCAAGGAGGGGTTGGGTGTTGGCGATGACTGTTGCCATGCCGGGAGCGATGTATTCGGCCGCGTGGAACATTCCCAGAAACCCGAGTGTGGTGGCGCCGATCCCAGCGACAGTCAGCAGGAGCCAGGTCCTTGCGCCGGTGGGGACGGGCCGGCCGAGTGCCACGGCAGTGCCCACGAGCGCTGTCCCGGCGATGAATGCCCGCATCGAAGCGAACGTGAGGTGGGGGGCCAACGCCAGCCCGGTCGTAATGAGCGGGAAACATGCGGCCCACAAGGCCATGACGACAACGACCTTCACCGTGGCCGAGTGGGCATCCCCGGTTCCGGTCGCTGTTGCACGGGTCACGCTGTCTGGCGATCGGCCGTTGTTGTCTTTGTTGTTTCGGTGAGGTCGATTGGCGTCGTTTCGGGGGGTGTTGGGAGGTGGAGGCGTTTGAGGAGCAGGGCGTTGGTGGCCACGATGAAACTGGATCCGGACATGGCGATTGCGGCCCATTCGGGGCGGAGCTGGAGACCCAGACTGGGTTCGAAGATTCCTGCTGCGATGGGGAGGGCGATGACGTTGTAGCCAACGGCCCACGCCAGGTTCTGGTGCATCTTTCGAAGGGTCCCGCGGCCGACTTTGAGCGCAACAGGGACGTCGAGTGGGTCCGAGCGCATGAGTACGATGTCGGCAGTTTCGATTGCGACGTCGGTGCCGGCGCCGATCGCGATCCCGAGGTCAGCGCCGGCGAGAGCCGGGGCGTCGTTGACGCCGTCGCCAACCATGGCCACCTTCTTGCCTGCACGCTGCAGCTCTGCGATCTTGGCCGCCTTATCCTCGGGGAGGACATCGGCGATGACGGTGTCGATGTTGAGCTTGGCGGCGATGCGCTCGGCCGTGGCCTGGTTATCGCCGGTCAACATGACAACTTCGACCCCCATGTCGTGCAGCGCCTCGACCGCAGCTCGCGATGTCTCTCGGGCAGCGTCAGCGATGCCGATGACCGCAGCAGCGGCACCATCGATCCCGACCACGATCGCCGTCCGCCCGCTCGCGGCGAGCTCGTCGCGACGGCGGCCGAGGGAACCGAGGTCGATACCTTGGCGTGTCATCAGTCGCACGTTGCCGATGACCACCTCATGACCATCGACAGTTGCGATTGCGCCGTGCCCGGGCACGTTCTCGAACGACGTCGCAACGAGCCGTTCGACACCTCCAGCGTCGGCGTGCCGAACGACAGCCTCGGCAAGTGGGTGTTCGGACTCGCGTTCCACTGCGGCAACGAGCCTCAACAACTCGTTCTCTGGGCGTCCGTCGGTGATGACGTCGGTGACCTCGGGTTCGCCCTTGGTGAGGGTGCCGGTCTTGTCCATCACCACGGTGTCGATCGACGCTGCCGCCTCGAGCGCGGCGGCGTTTTTCACCAGAACGCCGCGCTCGGCCCCGAGTCCGGTACCGACCATGATTGCGGTCGGGGTCGCCAAACCGAGTGCGTCGGGGCAGGTGATGACCACGACGGTGATGGCGAACAGCAGCGCAGTTGAGAACGAGGCCCCGGACACCATCCATGCGGCCAGTGTCAGCGCGCCACCGATGAGAGCCACGAGCACCAGCCAGAACGCGGCCCGGTCGGCCAGTCGCTGACCGGGCGCTTTGGAGTTCTGGGCTTCTTGTACCAGTTTGACGATCTGGGCCAGAGCGGTGTCGGCGCCGACCTTAGTGGCCTCGACCCGAAGGGCACCGTTCTTGTTGATCGTGGCTCCGATCACCGTCGAGCCGACCTCCTTGTGGACCGGGAGGCTTTCGCCGGTGACCATCGATTCGTCAACCTCGGATTGTCCGTCGGCGATGACCCCATCCACGGGGATACGGGCCCCGGGACGGATCAACAACAGATCGCCGACCGCGACCTGGGCGGTCGGTATCTCGACCTCGATGCCATCTCGCAGCACGACGGCGGTGGGTGGGGTGAGGTTCATGAGCGTGCGGATTGCGTCGTTTGCGCCGACCCGGGCCCGCATCTCGAACCAGTGTCCGAGCAACACGAACACTGCCAACATCGCGGCTGCCTCGTAGAAGACCTCGCCGCCGCCGGTGAAGGTGATCACCAGTGAGTAGATCCAGCCGGCCGCGATCGCCACCGCAACGAGCACCATCATGTCCAATGTTTTTCGACGCAGCGCTGCGGCGGCGCCTTGGAAGAAGATCCATGATGACCAGCCGACGACGGGGAGGCTGGCGATTAGTTGGAAGATGTCGTCGCGTAGTCCGAACGGTGCGTCGGCGCTGAAGTTGAGAACATCGCGGCCGAGCGTGGAATAGAGGACAACCGGGATGGTGAACAGCAGCGCCACCCAGAACCGGTTGCGCATGTCGGCGACCATGGCATCCATCGACATCTCACCATGACCGCCATGACCCATCACCGCATGCGGCGACGGCTTCTCCTCCTCGGAGTCACCACTCTTGGCGACCCCCGAATGGTCCGGATGCATGTCGTGGGCCGTATCGCCGTGCGCGGCGCCTTCGTCGTGGGCTGCGTGGTCGTCGTGGGTGAGTTCAGTGCAGAGATGGCGAGGAAGGGCTTGGCCGGAGCAGTGATAGCCGCACTCGGCCACCAGTTCCTGCAACGCCTCGACACTGGTCTGTTGGGTGTCGTAGGTGATCGTGGCCGTCTGGGCGACAGGGTTCACTTCGACGTCGGTCACGCCTGATTGTCGCCGGAGGTGGGTGGCGACCTTTGTCTGCTCCGACGCGAATTGCAGACCCCCGACGTTCAGAATCGCCCTGTCCAGATGTCGGGTCGAGGTTGACTCGTTCATTGTGTGCTCCTTTGGGGTGGCGGCACTCGACCGATGTGTGCTGCCAGGA
>RCMY010001442.1_pt1 | contig 22672 bp, 26 predicted proteins | sample 2041341 | NCBI WGS metagenome assembly RCMY01 (sample SAMN09708234, study PRJNA481090) | Marine sediment metagenome, whole genome shotgun sequencing project.
GGCCGTGACAGGGATTTGGAGCTGGTCCGCCGGATCCTGGAGGAATCCCGGTTGTGCACCATTGTCGGGGTCGGTGGTATCGGCAAGACCCGGCTTGCGCTTGGGACTGCGTCGACGCTTTCGGACCGGTGGGGTGACGGGGTGTGGCTTGTGGAGCTGGCGCCGATTGGTGATGGGGCGTCGTTGCCCCAGGCGGTGGCTGATGCGATTGGGTGTCGTCAACACGTTGGGCGGACCTTGACCGAGAGCGTGGCTGAGTTCTTCCGTCGCCGGACAGCGTTGCTGGTGCTGGACAATTGTGAGCATGTGCTTGACGCTGCTGCGGAGTTTGTCGACGCCGTGTTGGTTGCAGCGCCCGGTGTGCAGGTGTTGGCGACGAGTCGTGAGGCGTTGGGTGTTCGATCCGAGCACTCCTATCCGTTGCCGTCGCTGGAGACCGGGGGCCCGGATTCTGCTGGTGAGGTGTTGTTCATCCGGCGAGCTGAACAGGTGGCGCCCCAACGAGTCTGGGAAGCCGACCAGCTGGACGCGATCAATCAGATTTGTGAGCGTCTCGACGGGATCCCGTTGGCGATCGAGCTGGCAGCGAGTCGTTGCCGGTCGATGACCCCGGTCGATATCGCCGGTCGGCTCGATACGGCGTTCCTGGATCTTCGTGGCGGTCGCCGGTCGGTTGAGCGGCATCGAACGCTCAAGGCAGCGATCGACTGGTCCCATGACGCATTGGATGACGGCGAGCGCTCGGTGTTTGCCCGTTTGTCGGTCTTTGCTGGTGGTTGGGATCTCGCAGCGGCCGAGGCCGTCGCGGTTGGTGACGATGTCGATCCGCCTGATGTGTTCGACCTTGTCGACTCGCTGGTATCTCGATCGCTGGTGGTGGCATCAGCGGGAGCGGGCGGTGCCACTCGGTTCCGGATGCTCGAACCGGTGCGCCAGTACGCGGAAGACCAACTCGCTCAGCGAGGCGAATCAGCCTCCACCCGTAACGCTCACTTGGCCTGGGCGGTGGCGTGGGCTGAGACCTGGGCGCGGCAACTCCCGATTGACGACACGGGCTGGCGTGACGCTCTGGACGAGAACATCCCGAACCTGCGTTCTGCGGTGGAGTGGGCCTGCCAGAACCACAGGGCCGACGAGACCTTGAGCATTCTCGAAGACCTAGTGCCGGCAATACAGTTTCTGCAACGCCTGGAACTGGGGCGCTGGGCCGAACTTGCACTCGAACTGCCTGAGGTTCAACAACACCCACGAGCCGCGGTCGCATACTCCGTCGCCACCTCTGGCGCATGGTGGCGGGGCGACATGGAGAGTGCACAACGCCTGGGAGCGGCGAACGTCAAGGCCTCTCTGGCTGACCCCACGATGCTCTACCCAGCAGCGTCCGCCTCAGTAGCGATCTACCTCCAGGGCGACTATCGCCAAGCCGTCGAGCATCTCCGAAGGGGCGAAACCAGGACCGACGCCGAGGCCGCTATCCAGCACTACCTCCTCTGCAACCACCTGCAGCGCGCGATCTTCGAGAACCCCGACGAACCCTTGCTCGGGCTTATCGACGAGTCACTCAACGCCCTCCAGGACATGGCCGACCGGACCCAAAGCGCGCTCCCACTAGCCATCTACTACAACCAGACCGGCGAGCAAGCCCTCAACAGCGGTGCCGTCATGGACGGCACCAAGCGAGCAAGGCAAACGCTGGAGGCAGCGAGCCGAATCGGGCTCACACTCTTCGTCGGGTTCGGGGCGACTCACTTCGCCCGAGCGGCAAATGCGATCGGCGTCATCAGGCCCGAGAACGCCTCAGTCACAGCCACAGGCCTGCGAGACATGCACGATTCCGGCCAGAACCTCGACCAATGGCTGATCCTCGGACCCCTTGCATACCCACTTTGGCGTCTCGGCTATCGGGAAGTCGCTATTGCGACCCGGCAGGGCTACATGTCCACGCCGTTCAATCCGGCGCTACCCGCAGCGATCAACGAATTCGACGAGCGCGCAGAGTTCGAGCGCGAATCTGACAGCTCGATAATCGACATGTCCCAGGAGGGTCTCGTCGATGCTGTGCTCGTGATCTTGGACGAACTCGCCGCCGAAGACGAGGCCGAGGATCGCTCGGGGTAGTCGGCGGCGCGGATGAACCGAGTTTTCTGTCCGCTATTGCACGTTTATTGCACGGCGGTATCTGTCGCCGATCGCCAGAACCATGAAAAACCCCTTGTTGAAGGGGTTTTCCTTGTCGGGTTGCCGAGATTTGAACTCGGGACCCCCTGCTCCCAAAGCAACCCGGCCACGATCGCCTGACCAGCGGAAATGCGCGAACGCCCCGGTCAGGACCTTGCGGCTGTGTCCCGCTGGACCCCGCCGGTGACCGGGATTCCCCTTTGCTACGCGCACGTTTATTGCACGCCGGGATAGGCCGGTGCGCTGAGAACTGCGGACGGGGGCACCCCTTGCCCTATGAGGCATCCTCCACTACCTTTACATTCATGCCTGAAGTAAAGAAACGCCGTCGTGGGACATCGACGATCAGTTCCAAGAATCAGATCACGATCCCGGCTGCTGCGCTTCGCAACGCCGGGCTCGAGGTCGGTGACCGTCTCATTGCTCACGCTGACGGGGCGGGCCGAGTCATTCTCGAACGCGAACACGACGTCGTCGCTGAGTTCGCAGGGGCGCTCACCGGCACCTACCACGCCGACGAGCTCGACGAGCTTCGTTCCGAATGGGACTGACCCACCTCGACGCCGGCGTCATCATCGGCTTCCTCGACGGCGACGACGCACATCATGCTGCTGCACGCACGGTTCTTTCCGAAGCTCTTGGTCGCAACGACCGGCTGTCGATGGCAGCTTCGGCGTTTGCGGAGTGCCTTGTCGGTCCTGCCCGGCAAGGGGCAAAACAGATCGAAATCGTCAGCAGTGTGATTGATCGATTGCCCGTTTCGGTCGTCGATCTGAATACGGAGATCGCCATCCAGGCTGCGGTCCTTCGCTCCGCTCACCGTTCGCTCAGGCTGCCGGACGCTCTCGTGATCGCTACCGCAGCCCACTCGGGGGCTGACCGTCTCATCTCCACCGATCGCAGGTGGCCGACGGCCAAGAAGCTGAAGCTGGCGATCAACATCGAGTACATATGAGCTCTGAGAGAAAGCGCTGACCCGAGCCAACCCCGATCGAAACGGCCGGCTATCGCGCTAGTGACGGTCGTGCCGACATTGTGATTATCGGGCGCTGCACTTGGGCCGAAGTGTTGCACCTGTCTGCCGCTCAAAGTCGGGATTATATGCTCGTGTTATCGAGTGGCTCGGGTCCATCTTCAGCAGGCCGGTTCAGTGTGGTTCGGCCTGGGTTGTCAGGGGCGAAGGAGCCCGATGACAGATGAGCGTGGGTCTTGGGAGGAATCGAGAGTGAGGATCTCTGTTTGGGTTTCGTCTAGAACGACGAGGCGTTGCTCGCCTGTGGCCCGATCGCGTCGGAACACCACGACTTGATCGGCAGCGACATGCTCGATTCGGATGAGTTCATTTTCGGAGCTGGAAAGGAAGTTGGTCCATGTGCCGTTCGTTGGGTCGACAAGAGCATTGAGTTCGGTTTGGGAGTCGTCGACGAGCTGATCCATCGATGCGAGAAACTGTCCGGCCACGACGCCAGCGACCTTGATCACACATGCATCTGGCAGATCAACCGTGGACAGCTCTGCCCATGGCGGAGCAATCTCGGCCTGCAGACGGCACACCGGTGTTGCGCCGTCGAAAGCGATCTCGTCCCATCCGTTGGCGATACTGCGCCAGTCATCCGCTCCCACTTGGTTCAGTCGGTAGTGATCTTGCGGTGTCATGGGCTGTTGGTTCGGGTCCTCAAGCGTGATGGTCAGCGGTCTGGCTGCTTCCGGTCCGCTTTGGCGGCCGACAATTCGGCCATCGGGCTCCCAAGACAGCAGCACGTTCAGATCCGAAGACGATGGGATGGCCGTGCTGGTTTTCCCAGATGCGATGTCGACCATGACGAAGTCGGCGCCGGGGTTGTCGTCGGCTTGTCCGCCGGAGTCGTCTCCGTCGGGCCAGTTCTGTGGGGGCCAGTGTGTCAAAGCCAATACTTGGGTTTCGTCGGGTGACCAGATCGCCCCGTTGTGGTAGCCGCCAAGTTCAACGTTCGACGTTGAGCCCGTTGTTGAGTAGAACGCCCAGGATCGTTGTTGTTGGTCCCAGTCGTGAGGCTCGACCGGTAGCAGAAGCTGTGTGCCGTTCGGACTGACTTCGCCGCTTGCTCCAAGACGATCGCATTCCCCAGGGCGGTCCTCTCGTGGGGAGTTGTAGCTGTGAAGCAGGGTGGCCGGGCTGCCGTCGACAGGATGCAGCGTGTAAGTAGCAACTGTGCCTTCGCAAGATGAGACAACCCATTGCGGAGTGTCGGTCAGGGTTGGCAGGGCTGAAAGAGTCTCTTCCTGCCCGCAGCTAGCCGTGATCATCATGAATGCGGCGGCGATGGTGACGAGTCGAGCGTTCATGGACACCGGTGTCTATCGGCGCTGGCCAGTTTGCTTTGAGTGCGCCCCAACCTATGAACGATCCTCAACCTGCCCCGAGTGGAGACCGAGTAGGCGCTCACACGGGGCCCAGCCGGCAGTGATATTGCTGCACCGCACCGGGGCCGAATTGTGGCGCGTGCCAGCTGGCGGACGCAGGGATTCTGCGTGTTGATATGTGGCGCTGCGGCCCAGATGGCTATCGGAGCCGGATGACATTTCCGGTGACGATGCGGCCTGCTTCTCCGCACAGCCATCCAATGACGTCTGCGACCTCGGAGGGTTCAGCGATGTGATGGTGATCGAAGTCGTTTGCGACGAACGCACGGACTTCATCGGTGATCCAACCGGTATCGGTGACTGGCGGGTAGACGACGTTGGCGGTGACCCCGTCGTCTGCCATCTCCGCAGCTGCAGACAGGGTGTAGCTGATCAGCGCAGCTTTGCCTGCGCCGTAGGAAACCTCACCAGGGAACTGTTTGCCTTCGCCTGAGGTGAGCGTCACGATCCGACCCCATCGAGCGTTGCGGGCTCGGTGGCGGTTGATGAACTCGGCCATGAGTAGGGCGCCCGCACGTGCGTCGATGTGGAGTTGGGAGTCGATTGAGGCTGGGCTCACCATCGCACTGGTTCGGCCAACGACGTCGCCCCGGGCAGGCGAGAAGCTGTCCTTGTTCCAGCCGCTGGCGTTGTGAACCAACACCGACACGGGACCAAGTAACGACTCAGCGTCACCGAAGAGGCGCGCCGGCACGTCAGGGTCTGAAAGATCAGCTTCGATCGCGATCGCTCGTTTGCCGAGTGTCGCGATGGCGGCAATCACGGTGTCGGCGTTGCTCGAGCGTGCGAGGTTGTAGTCCTCGGACCGGCTCTGGTCACCGGTGCGCAGGAACGAGACGGCGACGTCGGCGCCCCGTTCTGCCAGTGCGATAGCGGTCGCGGCGCCGATTCCGTGGTTTGCGCCGGTGACGAGTGCGACGGTTCCGGTCAGTGGTTGCGTGGGCATGACAAATGGCTCCTTCGTTGAACAATGGGATTCGGACAAAGAGTCAGATGCCTGCCATCCGGGGACAATAACGCATCGCACCCACCTGCTGAGTCGGCACGCCGAGCCGCACCACGAGTTCTGTCGGGTGGCCACTCGAACGGGCATGATGGATCGGTGCTTCCACCATCAATCAGCGGTGTACCGATATCGCTCGAGCGCCTTGTGGAAGACCATGCTGACGACATCGTTGCAGGCATGACCTCGAGCTTGGCTGAACTGCGTCCCTGGTTCCCCTGGGCGCAGGGAACTCCATCGGTTGAGGATCAGATCGTTCGGGCACGGGAATCTCTCCGCGCTTTCGCTGCGGGTGAGGACTTTCACTTTTCGATGGTCGAGACGGCGTCTGGCGGTTTGGTTGGTGGACTCCGAGTGAATCCGTCGAGGGGTCCCTCTACCGCTGAGATCGGCTACTACGTCCACACCGATCGCCACCGCCGCGGGTTCGCATCTGCGGCGACTCGAGTCGCCGCGGCAGCAGCGTTCGAGCATCTCGACTGGATAAAGCGAGTTGAGGTGCGAATGGACGTTGCCAACACACCAAGCATTGGTGTCGCAGCGGCCGCCGGCTTCGTGTTTGATCGCGAGATCGATCGTCCGATCGCCGCGCCTGCCCACACCGGCAGGGCCCAGGTCTGGACGATGGACCGTTCAGATGGAGCACTCGAGTAGCGAACCGACGATCCGGGGATCGACGACCGGGCCGTCATCGCACGTGCCGTCGTGGTTGCAGGGCGCGATTCCGAGCGGCTGTGATGTGGTGTTCTCAATTTGGTAGGTCCAGGCCGGTTCACTCTGTCCTTGTACACGATGACTGACCCAGATTCGGCATGGCTGCGGCCACTACGGTCGCCTTATGGGTAACGGAGCGAGTTGACACTGATCTTCGACAAATGGCGATTCAGTTATCTGCCGGCGCCCGGCGACTCGGTGAGATCCGGTCGTGGAGCTCTTGTTCAGACTTGTGCTTCAGCGCGGCGCGCATTGATGAGTTTGCGGATCAGGTCGTCGGGTAGGGGCCGGTCGAGGGGAATCTTGATTGACCCCTTTGAGGTGCTGAAGCCTGCGAGGTCTTTCTTGGTAAGGCTCGAGATGACGTGGCCGCTGTGGGGGAGGTAGCTGAGCCAGTTCTTTGCTGCGGAGAATCCAGCGATTGGTTGCCGCCGATCCTGAAGACGGGCACGCCGTAGGACAGCCCCTGTTCGGCCTCGGGGATGACGGCGGCGATAGCCTGGCGAAGGCGTTCGAGGGCGGATCGCTTCGGCTCATCCAGTTCTGCCAGGTAGTCGTCTACTTCGTTGATGCTCATCAGACTGTTCGTCACTTTCCTTTGGCTGACTGCGCTCTTGCAGACTGGTTTGGCGGTTGGGCGTTGAGGTATCGCTGTCGGGCGGTCGGATCGAGTTTGGCGATGGCGAGGCGTAGGCCGGGGCGGGCCATGGTGGCGGCGTGACGGTCGAGGAAGGCGTGTTGTTGGTCGGGAAGGCGGCGGCCTGCGTGTTTGATGAAGATGCCGACGGCGTTGTGTACGACGGGTTCTGGATCTTGGGCGAGGGTGTCAGCGATCTCGATCGACCGGTCTACTTCGTCTTCGTCGCCGTATTTGACGTAGTAGAGCGGGGCGGTGATTGCGGTGCGGCGTTCGATTGGATGGGGTGAGGCTGCGAGTTCGTGTAGGACGGAGAGGTCGTGGCCGCCGAGTGAGCCGCCGACGACCCATGGGGCGGCGCGGTCGACCATGCCCCAGTTGTCGATGCGATCGTGACGGCGAAGATACAGCTCGCACAGTGGGCGGCGTTCGCCACGCGTCTTGACGGCCCGAGCTTTGAAGTCGAGAACGCAGACGGCGGCGAGGCGGACTTGGTGGTCTTGCTCATCGAGAAGTGTTTCGACTTCGGAGAGCGGCAAGTCGCTGTGGGCTTTGGCGATGGCGAAGAGGTCGCGCATGGCCAGTTGGAGCTCGTTGCCAGCGCCGTCATTTGTCATCGCTCGCTGAGAGTGTTGGTGCAGTGCTGTGGTGAGGTCGGAGGCCATCAGGGTCATCGTGATCCCCTGTGCGCTTGATACGGCTTGCGGTCGGCTGCGTCGGACACGGTCAACGTCGCTTGGTGGAAGCGGTTGCGGGTTCGATTGGTTTGAGCACGGTGGTGAGGTAGCGGTGGAGGTGGTCGACGCTGTCGAGTGCGATCGCTGGGTCGTTGGCTGCCTTGCTGACCACGAAGGCGCCCTGGAGCACGACTTGGGTGTGTAGTGCCAGGCTGGTTGGGGTGACGCTGTCGGCGCGAGCATTGGCGGTGAGTGCGGCGTCGATGTCGGCTTCGAGGTTGTGGGCGTGGCCGCAAATACTGGCCCCGCAGGCGTCGCGGATTGGTGTGCTGGAGGCGAACGCTTCCTGGGTCATGGTTCCGACGAGGCATGAGTAGGTGGCTGGGTCATCGCCAATGAGCGTTCGGCGGAAGTTCACGTATCCCAGCACCCTTGCGGTCGGGTCGGCGTGCCGGTGGTAGTCGGCGCCGGCGAACAGCTCACCTGTGGTGGTCGACCAATGCTCGGCGGCGGCGACTGCGAGCGCTTCCTTTGAGTCGAAGTGGTGGAAGAACGCTCCTTTGGTGACACCCGCGGTTGCGCAAAGGTCGTCAACGGTGGTGGCGCTGTAGCCCTGCGCTCGAATCACATCGATTGCGGCGTCGAGGAGTCGGGTCTTGGCGGTGCCTCGTTGGGATCGATTGTCGACCATCTCATCTCCTCGCTTCTCGAGAGTGTATCGAAGCTGGTCTTGCCATGGTACCAACTGGTTGGTATGTTCGTGGAAGTCAATCGAATGGAGTCCCGATGCGGATTGTTGTCAGTGAGTTCATGAGTCTCGATGGTGTGGTGCAGGCGCCTGGCGGTGCCGAGGAGGACACCGATGGGGGGTTCGCTCATGGCGGTTGGTCGATGCCGTTCTTCCACCCTGTCACGATGGGCCCAGCGATGAATACGGGAATGGCGGACACCGAAGCCCTGCTGTTCGGCAGGCGCACATGGGAGACCATGGCTGCCGCCTGGCCCGAACGGGCCGGTGATCCGTTCGCCGATCGGATGAACTCGATCCCCAAGTACGTGGCGTCTCGTTCGCTCGGCCAGTCAGACCTTGATTGGGAGAACTCGACACTGCTCGACGGTGAAGCAATCGAAGCGGTCGCCATGCTCAAAGCGGCCGAGGGTCGTGATGTGCTGGTGATGGGCAGCAGCGACCTCGCCCGCCAACTCGTCTCTGCTGACCTCGTTGATGAGTACCGGTTGATGATCGAACCCGTGGTGCTGGGCGGTGGCTAGAAGCTGTTTCCCGACGACGGCACGATGCGGCCACTCGAACTCATCAACCACGTCGCAACGCCGACCGGTGTGCAGATTTGCACCTACCGGCCAACCAATGGCTCGGAATCGTGAACACAGAGCGGATAGATGCCGCCTCGACCCTGCGGTACGCCGACGAGGGAGACGATTGACGTGCAGTACATGATCTCTGTCATCGACAACACGACGAACTCCGCCACCTCGGCGGAGATGGCTGCGATCGACGAGTTCAACGAACGGCTGGCGAAGGCTGGCCGTTGGGTCTTCGCTGGCGGCCTGGCGTCACCAACCGCTGCTGTTGTCGTCGACGGTCGCGACGAGGAGGCGTCACGTGTGAGCGGGCCATTCCTGGATTCGATCGACTACGTCAGTGGGTTCTGGATCGTAGAGGTCGAGGATCTCGAAGCAGCGATCTCGATCGCAGCGGAAGCATCGAAGTGCTGCAACCGGCGGGTCGAGCTGCGACCGTTCCTGTGAGCGTGTCCTCCACCATCCACACCCTCCGCTGGTCTGATCTGCGCCTTGGATCGAGATCCGTGCGGAACGACACCCGGCGTGGTGTGATCTACAAGGCGACCACGAGCGGAGCACCGACCTGATGACGAATGAACGCAACGTTCTGTTGGCGAGCCTCGACGCGCAGCGGGCTCACGTGCTCGGAGCGATCAACGGCCTGAGCGATGAGCAACTGCGCCAGGCCGTGCTGCCCTCGGGCTGGTGCTGCCTCGGCATGATCAAACACCTCGCACTGTCCGATGAGCACTACTGGTTTCGAAGCATCATCGGCGGCGAGTCCCTCGACTTCTTCCCGACCGAACCGGACGGCGACTGGCGCATCAGCCCAGTCGAGTCCGCCGTCTCGATCATCGACCTGTACCGCGACGAGATCGAACAGTCGAACACGATCTTGGGGTCGGTGTCGATGGATGACCCGCCCCTGCAGCCCGACCCTGATTGGGCTGAGTGGGGTGTTGACTTCCCGACCGTGCGATCGATCATTGTTCACGTCCTGGTCGAGACGGCTTGTCACGCCGGGCACCTGGACGCAGCGAGAGAGCTCCTCGACGGCACCCAATGGCTTGTCATGGACCAAGACAACGGAGACAACGAATGAACCTGGCAACCATCGGTGCCATCACGCTCTTCGTCACCGACGTCGAACGATCAAAGAACTGGTACGCGAAGGTCTTCGACCGACCACTGGTGTTCGAAGACGCACACTCGGCTGTAGTGGATTTCGACGGGACGCTGATCAACCTGCTCCACATCGACCAAGCCGCAGACCTCATCGGGCCAGCTCGAATCGGGAATCCCGAAACAGGGACGCACTCGCAGTTCACGATCTGGGTTGACGACGTCGATGCCGTTCACACCGAGCTGACCAGGCGCAGTGTCAGCTTTACCAACGGCCCGTTGGATCGAGTCTGGGGCCAGCGCACAGCAAGCTTCGCCGACCCCGATGGTCATCATTGGGAGATCGCTCAAACGCTTGGCGGCGGAGCGTAGGCGGCGAGAAACGTCGTGACGGCCTGATCGGCCCAGCGGTGGAGTTCTGTTTCGGTTGATGGTTGGTCGTTGCCAAGAAGCATTGCTTGGTTGATGGGTTCGGACATGATGAGCCAGTTGAAGTCCGAGGCTGCTCGGGTTGCGTCCGGGCATTCGAGCAGCTGTCGCTGATGCAGACGGTCGAATGCGCCGGCGAGTTGTGAAATCGTGAGGCCGGGCCCGTTGTCGTAGAAGATCTGGCCGAGTTGGGGAAACGTGACGGCTTCGGCGATCACGAGCCGGCGGAGCTGCAGTGGCCGGGGTTGCATCACGAGCGCCAGCTGCTGACGGGCGTGGTCACGCAGGTCGATGTCGAGGTCATCTGACTCGCCGAGCTCATGAATGTCGTGGTCGAACGGATCGCTGGCTGCAGTCATGATTTGATTGACGATCTCGAAGAGCAGGCTCTCCTTGTTGCCGAAGTGCATGTAGACGGTCTGCTTCGACACCTGGGCGGAGCGTGCGATGTCTTCCATGCTGGTGCGGGTGTAGCCGCCCGTCAGGAAGAGCTCGGTCGCCGCGCCGAGAATCGACGAGTGCTTCTGCGCGGATCTCGACAGGGATTCGGCCTTTTCCATTCTGCAACAGTACTGGACGGTTCGGTACTTGACCAGGCTCACAACACTCGGTACTGTACCGTCTAGTTCCGGTGGCCGAGTTGGTCAGCGTAAAGCAACAAGGCAGGTTCAAATGACCGCATCAGCACACCCGATCCGAACTGAACTCATCGCTGTCGACGGTGCAAGGCTGCATGTCGAAGTGCGAGGCGAGGGGCCCGTCATCATGTTGGTCGGCTGCCCGATGGACGCCGCGGCATTCGAGCCGCTCGCCGAGCATTTGGCGATCGATCACACGGTCATCACCACCGATCCTCGCGGGATCAAACGAAGCACGGTGGTCGACCGACACCGTGATGTCACTCCCGAGATCCTTGCCGACGACTACCGACAAATAGTCGAGCATTTCGGCTTCGCATCGGTGTCGATGTTCGGCTCCTCGGGTGGGGCGGTCGCTGCGCTCGCGTTCGCCCAGGCCAACCCCAACCTGGCCAACTTCGTGATCGCGCACGAGCCACCACTCGAAGAACTGCTCGACGACCGAAAACAACTCCGAGCCAACACCGAGGACATGGTGCAGACCTACCTTGGCGGCGACATCGTCGGAGCGTGGATGAAGTTCTTCGACGGCGCCAACCTAGGGATGGACCCCGACGGCGTCGGCCAATGGATCAACAATCGCACCGACGAACAAGAGATTGCCGACGAAGCGTTCTTCTTTGCCAACACGCTGCGGCCAACGACGTGGTGGCAGCCCGATGTCGTCGCACTCCGAGAACTCGCTCCTCGAATCGTTGTCGGAGTTGGTGTTGAATCCGCCGGTCAAGTCTGTGACCGAACGTCCCACGCCCTCGCCTTGCAGCTTGAGCTCGAGCCGCTGATGTTCCCTGGAGATCACACCGGTTTCGTCGACCACTCTGAAGCCTTCGCAACACAACTGAGCAGAATCCTGACCGACCGTCCGATCGGGGAGGCGCGATGAAAGGCGACCCTGGTCTCGACGTCGCTGCAGTCGAGGCATCCACCAGCAGCGAACGAATCCAACTCTGTTCGATTCTCGAAGAGCTCGAAACCGAAGAATGGATCACCGCCTCGCTCTGCGATGACTGGACGGTCCGAGACGTCGTTGGGCACCTCACGCTGGCCACCCACGAGACTCTCCGAGACATGATCATGGGGATGGTCAAAGCTCGGGGCAACTTCGACGCCATGACGAGAGACACCGCGATCAACCGAGCGGCGCAGTTCGAGCCGTCAGCACTGATCGAACAGATCAGGGCAACCGCCGGCTCGACACGGCGCGCGCCGATGAGCAGCCCGCTCGATCCGCTCGTCGACATTGTCGTGCACACACAAGACATCGTCCGACCGCTCGGTCGGAATCATGTACCCGATCCCGACACCGTGGGACTGGCACTCGATCACGCGGTGAACAGCCGATGGTACGGGGGTCCGAAACGCTTCTTCGACGTCGCGCTGGAAGCAACCGACGCCACCTGGGCCGGAGGCACGGGAGACCAACCCGTCACCGGGTCAAGTGTCGACCTTCTCCTTGTGGCCACCGGTCGTGCGGCCGGGATTGACGGCCTCACCGGGTCAGGCGTGGCGACGCTGAACGACCGCCTCTTCCCGACCTGAGAACCCACTGGGAGCAACAGACACATGCCGACCGAAATGAACAAACCCGATACCTGGGCAGCGATCCACGCGCAGCGAGCTGCGCTCGCCACCGACCTCCACGTGCTGACTGAAGACGAGTGGAAGACCCAGTCACTCTGCGAAGCCTGGAGTGTCGAAGAAACCTTGGCCCATCTGACTGCAGGAGCACTCGAGACCCGTTGGCGTTGGCTCGCCAGCGTGCTCAGAGCGCGATTCGATTTTGACAAACACAACCGGCGCCGAATCAATGAACACATCGGAACCAAACCTCAAACCACTCTCGAGTACTTCCGAGACGCGATCCGCAGCAACACCGCGCCTTCAGGTCACCACTGGGCATGGCTCGGCGAGATCGTCATCCACGGCGAAGACATCAGACGACCTTTGGGTATCGCAACAGCAACGCCACCCGATGTCGCCGGTGAGGTCGCCCGTCACTTCGCCATCAAGAACTTCACGGTGCCGAGCAAGACTCACGTCGCCGGGCTCCGACTCAATGCAACCGATTCTGACTTCCAACACGGCGAGGGTCCGGAGGTAGCCGGACCGGCCTTGTCACTCCTCATGGCCATGGCGGGTCGTGCGTCGCATCTCGAGGACCTCAAAGGCAGCGGGGTCGCACAGCTCGCAGCAGCGCTCTCGGTGGGTTGATCCGCTCTCGACCACCGAACGGTTCAAGCCGTCAGGCCCCTGCGACGATGGAGTCGAGATCGCGAGTTGCGTAGCGCAGATGTGCCGATTCCTCTTCTAACACTGTCTGTAGGCACGACCGGACGGTTTCGGCCCGCTCGGGTTCCCATGGGTTGATTCGTTGTGCTGTCAGGTCATCCGGGGTGATCGAGGCGAGAAAGTCACGAACTATCCCGACCCGTTGCTCTCGAACTTCGAGAACACGGGCATACGACGGTTCGGCTGTGGAGAACAGAGACATGTCGTGGCCGTCGATCTCGTACCCGGTGTTTGGTTGACCAATGGGGTGGTAGGGCCGGTCGATCCTGAGAATCGCTCCACCTAGCCACGTGTCAGTCGCCATGATCAAGTGCCGGAGGGTCTGCGCGAACGTCCACTCGCCATCGACTGACACGTTCACAACGTTGGGAGGCGCCGAAGCGACCCGTTCCATCGTGATTGTCCAGGTGTGTTCGAGATCCGCCCACGCAGATCGAAGCTCATCCGGGGTCGTCGGGCGACGGTTGGCTCCTGCGGTCAAAGATCAAGGTCAGCGGTTGCGACGACCTCGGCGGTGCGGCCGGGTGCGCCGTGATTGGCCCAGTAAAGGTTGGTGTGGGCAATCACTGCCTCCGGCAGGGGAGCTCCCCATTCGCTGAGGTCTTCGGTGGTGTGGGCGTCGCTCACGAGCAAGGTGTCATAGCCACGTGTGATCGCTCCATGGAGTGTCGAGCGGATGCACTGATCAGTCTGCGCTCCAGCGACCACGAGTCGCCCTGCGTCGAGGGTCGACAGTGTGGCTTCGAGTGTGGTGTCCTCGAAGGCGTCGCCGTAGCTCTTGTCGATCAGTGGCTCGCCTGATCGAGGGGTCAGTCCGGCGACGATCTGCCATCCGTCAGAGTCGCGTTCGAGCCCCTCGTCGTGGTGCTGAACCCAGACAACGGGGACGCCGCGGTCACGGGCGTGGTCGACGAGTGTTGCGATGTTCACCACGATGCGGTCGGGCTCGTACCCGTGATTGATCACACCATTCTGGGCGTCGATCACCAGCAGAGCAGTCGCTGGCCTGTCCTCGAGTGTTGTCATGATCGCAATCCTCTTCGCTATGGTCGGTGTTTCCGGAACGATCCATTTATGCAGATCGTTCGTGACCATAGCGTTGAGAGTGCAGCGATGACACCGGACTACGAACTCGAAGAACGCCGAACCGTGAGCGACCCCAAAGTCGTGAAGGCAATGTTCGATCCGGTCCGAGAGGTCGTACTCGATCTGCTTCTCGAACGAGCAGCGACAGTGACCGAGCTCGCCGAGGCCCTCCGACGTCCGAAGAGCACGGTTGCGCACCATGTCGGGGTCCTGTTCGATGCCGATCTGGTTCGGGTGGTTCGGACCCGACGAGTCCGCGCCATCGAGGAACGCTTCTACGGGCGCACCGCACGACTCTTCGCCGTCGGACAGATCGATCCATCGCTCGCCGCTTCATTGAGCAACGACCTCGTTCGGGCTGCGAACGCCTCGGAGCCGGCCCTTGCTGCAGATGAACTGCGAGCGATGATCCGACACGCACGGATCAGCGACGACGACGCAGCGGCCTTCTGGGAACGCATCGCAGAAGTCGTGAACGAGTTCTCATCGCTGCCACGATCAGGTGACCGCACCTATGCGTTCACCGCAGGACTCTTCCCGACGGACGCGCCCGCACTCCCGACGTCGACCGCCCACACCAGCGCACCCCCGGACAAAGAATGAAGCTGTCCGCACGGCAGCTGACCTGGGCCACGCTCGATCGGCAGCTCCTCCTCGAACGCTCCCATCTGGACGTGGTCGCCGCCGTGCAGCACCTCGGCGCGCTTCAAGCCCAAGAGCCCGCCTCGCCGTACTTGGCCATGTGGAACCGTCTCACCGACTTCGACTTTGCAGACCTCGACCGAGCGCTTGCCGACCGGGCAATCGTGAAGTGCCCACTGATGCGCATCACGCTGCACGCCGTCGCCGCAACTGACCGCGCCATGTTCCACGAAGCCGTAATCCCCATCCTCCGGGCTTCGCGACTGAACGATCAGCGCTACCACGACACCAACCTCTCAATCGCCGATGCCGACGCATTGATCCCTGACCTCCTTGACTTCCTCAGCGAACCAAGAACAACCTCCGACATCGCACGACACCTCGAACAACAACTCGGCACCGAGCCACCGACCCGGCTTTGGTGGGCGTTGAGAACCTACGCCCCGCTGATCCACACACCCGACGATCAACCATGGACCTTCGGCCGCCACCCCCGCTACGAAGCCCCGCCAACGACCAGCGAGGGGCCGAACCTCGAAGCGGTGCCGGCACTGATCCACCGCTACCTCGCAGCATTCGGGCCAGCAACTCCCCAAGACATTTCGCAATACACGATGCTCCCAATGCGCATCCTCAAACCCGCCCTCGCAGTCATGGCCCAACAACTTGTCGAGCATGACCACCCAGACGGCGGGACCGCTCTCGACTCCGCCGACGCCAGGGAGCTCCCTGACCCCGACCGCCAAGCGCCCGCTCGGCTACTTGGCATGTGGGACAGCGCGCTCCTCGCTTACCGCAATCGAAACCGCATCATCCCCGACGCCCACCGGTCTCATGTCATCCGCCGCAACGGCGACGTCTTGCCAAGCGTCCTCGTCAACGGGCGCATCGTCGGCGTCTGGCGACTGATCGAAGGTCACGTTGAAGTGACCTTGTTCGAAACAATCACCGACGATGACTTGGGAGCGCTTGACACCGAGGCGCGAACGCTCGTCGCAGCCACGACCCCACGCGATCCCGACCTCTACCGCCGCTACTCACACTGGTGGACCAAGCTGCCCAGCAACCGTCGCGCCACCATCGGATCTCAGTAACGGATCGTCCTGCAGCACCGGCTGACGACGGTCGAAGCGCCGTAAAAGCCGGCGAAGACCAGCCCGCAACCCAGCCAACCGGTGTCCCAACCACATGAGCGATCAGCCGTACGAGGCCGGCAGATAGTCCACTCGGTAATCCCGGGCCACGAACGTTGATGCCGCACTGCATATCCGGCCTCTTGTCATGATTGACGGTGATCCGGGGGCTCGGCCAGCCTTTGGGTCGGGGTTCTGGATGGTTCGCTCTTTATTCCGGCTGCCTGTTTCGTTGTAGCGATTCATGGCTCTGTTTCGGCTTGCGGCCTGGACCTCGAGACGAGGGTGTGGCTGAAGAGAGGTCTGCATTGCTCAAAGAGGCGTTGCCCTTCCTCGTCGACCAACAACCGACTGATGAAGGAGGGAATGTCATGATTGAAGAAGTCGTGATCGGGCTGGACCCGCACAAGAAGTCCAACACCATCGCTGTTGTCCAACGCGATGAAACCTTGTTGACCAGACGCCGCTTCGAGCATTCAGAAGATGGTCTGGTCGCAATGCTCGACGCTGTTGCGGAACATCCGAAGCGGGTGTGGGCGGTCGAAGGAGCGAACGGGATCGGGTTGAACATCGCCCAGAAACTCGTGGCGTGCGGCGAGCGTGTGATCGACGTGCCAGCCAAGCTCGCCACACGGGTTCGGGTGTATTCGACCGGGCATGGAACCAAGACTGATGACACCGATGCGTTGGCGATTGCGCGGGCTGCGATTCACAGCCGCCACCTTCGATACGTCCAGCCTGGCGGCTCCAACGAAGCAATGAAGTTGCTGTCTGATCGACGATCAGAGTTGGTGCAGGCTCGGACTCAAGCGGTGTGCCGGCTGCATCGTTTGTTGCGTGAACTCATCGCTGGCGGAGCTCGCCTGTCGTTGAAGGCTGAGCACGCGTTTGACCTGCTCACAGGGTTGGAGCCAACGAATCCGGCTGATGAAGCCAGGGTTGAGATCGCGTTGGAACACATCGGCGACATCGCCCGGCTCGATCTCAAGATCGACGAGGCCACCCGCCGGATCAACACCGCGATCAAAGCGTCGGGGACGACGCTGACGCGTATCTATGGGATCGGTCCGGTCAACGCTGCGGTGATCTTGGGTGAGGTTGGTGACGCCGCCCGGTTCGCGAACCGGGACCGGTTCGCGAGCTACTGCGGGACCGCTCCGATTGCGGTCTCTTCTGGCGACAACAATCGGCATCGGCTGTCGCGGTCGGGGAACCGGCAACTCAACCGTGCGCTCCATATGGCTTCGGTCACTCAGATCCGAAACGACACTCCCGGCCGTGATTACCACCGACGCAAAATCGGTGAGGGGAAGACTCGGCTGGAGGCGTTGCGATGTCTGAAACGTCGCGTGACCGACGCTGTGTTCCGTCAGCTGCAAGTGGATCGCCAAGACGATCAAAGCCAGGACGACGCGTGGCCTCGTCGAGGATCAACCAGGCAAGGCGAACCGTCGTACTACTCGCCGGCGACGCTGCGTCGTAACGGCAAACCAATGCAGCCCAGACCGGCAAGGGTCTAACCTCGACAGCGGGTTCGGGGCGTGGCCTCAACGAAGAATCAGCATCGAGGCGCGAGCTGATCACGCGGACGGCGCAAGCCAACAGACGTCCTCAAATGCCCGCTCCGAACTCACCTCTTGACAGAGAGGAGCCGAAGTGTTTGGCCAAGGAGCGATCGAAGCCGCACAGAGTCGCGTCAGGCGAGAGGCGCACCCGTTCAGGTACGGCACTTGTGCCAGTGGTCCGTGGAGAAGTCGAATCCCCGCTCGCCATCTGTGGCTGGGAGTCGTGATCGGTCTGCGATCGGTGTGAGGCGTGGGCGCAGATGCGGGGGACCGAGGCGCACGGTCGCATCCGGGTACTTTCTCGCTATTGCACGTTCATTGCACGGCGCTATCCACCGCCGATCGCCAAAAGCCCGGAAAACCCCTTGGACAAGGGGTTTCCATTGTCGGGTTGGAGTGATTTGAACACTCGACCCCCTGCTCTCAAGCAACCCGGCCGCGACCCTCTCACCAGGTGAAACACGCGAACGCCCTGGTCAGGCCAGCGCGGCTGTACCCCGCTGACGACCGAGATTCCCCGATGCTACGCGCACGCTTATTGCACGCCCTCGGGAAGCGGTCGAGGTGGCGGGCGTTGGCTCGGTGACTTTCGACGGGAGATCTAAAAGGCTGCTCGGCGCGCTCACGCGCTGGATTCGACAGCGTTCTCTGACTGCCTCCTGAGCTACATACCTGGCGATCTTTTCGGTGATGATGCCGATTGCATCCAGTCGGAGAACCTGGATGAATTTATTGCCGGGATCGGCGATAACAGCACAGTGCTCCAAGCTCAGATAGCAGGGGTGGACCCTGGGGTTGACCCCCTGCTGCAAGACGGAGCAGCGTTCGTGAACCCAACCCGCACGACGATGACCATGACCATCGGAACTTGCGCCAACGCATGATCGTTGGCCGGCCGAAGCATGGCAGGTCGACCAGTCGCACCACGGCACGGTGCTTCACCCTGAGTCGGCCTCCGCAGCCCGGGCAGGCAGGACGTGGGGTTCGGGTCTTGATCGTGACTTCCAATCAGTCGTCCGTCACCTCGAGGATGTTGACGTCGGGCAAGCCGATCAGCAGCTCGCACATGCGCATAGAATCCGATGTCACAGGGGCTCTCCCGAATCTGGTTGGCGTAGAACACCGTCAGATTCTCAGAGCCCCCGTCTCGCGCCCGGGATACTCCTCAACCAACCAGACCCCGCTCAGATCCGAAGAGCCGGTATCCCCACGTCGGATTTCCAGACGCAAGGCGCAGGACAAGTCGTTGCAGGTCGGGGGTGGTGGCTGGTCGTCCTGGTGGTCGAGTTGTTCGGGTCCAGTGTCGGGCGATGCGCCTTCGGTACCACCGAAGCAGTGTGTCGGGTGTGACGATCCACCCGTTGCGTCGTGCTCTAGGGAGTGAGGCTGCGACCGCACCGAGGAGGGACCGGAATTTGTCGGTGAGCGCTGGCCGGTCGAGTTGTGGGCGGAGCACACCGAGTTGATGGCGCAGCGCAATGATCTCAAGGTCCTTGCTGCGCCCAGACCGGACTGCGCGGCGAACCAGAGCGGCGGTGAGGCAATACAGAATTCTGTGCCTTAGACTTCAGGATCGGTCAACCTTGCCCCTGGTCAGACGACACGACCGAATATTCGGCTCCAGGCACCACCAAATCCACGACGCACCACTAGCAGTGTCGGATGCTTCGTTGTCCAATTCGGCCATGCCGACATTTGCTTTGGAGCGCCCAGACATTAGCTGATGAGGCCTACTTCAACTTGATGTCATGACCTGTTCAAGACTGTCATTCATCGGCACGATCAGCTTCATTTCCATTTCGAATTCTACTATCAGCCTTCCTTCGAATGGGATATCGAAATAGGCCTGAGTCTTAGCGAACGTAAATACTGGATCGCCCTTGCCACTGGGATGTATCTCTAAAGGCAACTGAAAAAGAGCCTGTGATGTGTCGAATTCAATTGGTACGTTCTCTGCCACCCACCACAGCCATTGAAAGGGTGTCGTTACAAAGTCCCAAATCACATTAACGGCACCGCCATATTTGCCTGGTCCATCAAATTCCAAGATGTCCATGTGAATGACAATCGGCTCATCGGTATATGAGATTTCTGTGGTGAACTCACTGCCGGTCAGATGCCATCGCGGCCCCGCATCTTCTCCTGGGAGCGGCCCAATATTCGGATTGGTGAAGATGTCTTCAACCCATACTTCCGATTTAATGCGATCAGAACCTTGGTAGAAGGCCAACCGAACTTCCATTTCGGAATGATCTTCAAAGGCGCTGTCGAGATGCTCGGGGAAGATCAAACTGATCGGGTAGAAGCGGAAGACATATCGCTGCACCAATTCGACGACAGCGCTCTCCCAGTAGTAGCTCCCGTCGACACTCCGAACCTTAGCAAGAATAATCCTTCTGCCTTGGTCCAGTGGCGGGCGATAAGCATGCTGAAGTTCAAGCATATTCGGGTCTTGCTGTTCGCCCGGCATCTTCGATTGCTGCTTGAGTTTGGTCAGATTGATTTCGTCAACCGTGTCATCACCCCAATGAAGAGATACATGGCTGTGACTGTCGTCAAAAGTCAATCTGACGGTCGCAACAACGCTGTCGGTCGCGACCGAGAAAGAGACCAGTTTGGCTGCATAGTCTTCCTTGGCGACCGGCTTAACAACACGCGTCGTCCTAGGTCTGCCTGTGACTAGATCGCTTTTGGATTTGAATCGGCCAGGATAAGCTTCATCGGCCATGAGACGGCCTTTCCATAGGTCTTGCTCGAGCTGCTGCCTTGTCTCTTTGTCGGCGGCGAACCGAGTCCTGGCCCCCGCCATTCGCCCGACGGCCGTTTCAATTCTGCTGCCGCGTTATTTCGAAGAAACCTAGCAGGTTGATCAGTGCATCGTCTTGTGCCAGTTGGCCATGCCCTCTCATTGCATCAGCGGTCTCGGTGCTGTTGATGTGTGACAGCGACCTCGACGCAATGGCCGCCAGCTACGGCACACCAAACACGACACCTGACCGCAGCCTGACTCGCACAAACAGAGTCCACGATCAGGGGGACACGCCAACCAATTCGTCCGCTCTGAACCAATCGATGCCAAACGAGACTCTCGGGCGGGCTCGGAGGTCGGGTGGGTCGAGAGATGGAGGTCGACCCGCCGAGAAACGATCGGGGGAAACCGTCCCCTAAATTGGCTTTGATTTACTCGAACCGAGAAGTCACGGGACACCCTCACCCCCGTAAGCGGCCCTCCTGCTGTGTGCGCGGAGTCGGAGCGGTAGTTTGAGTTCAGCGTCGGCTCCTACCTTGGGAACTACGACAGCATCGACACCTCCGAAGTGCTGCCAGTCGACTTGGGCTGCGGCAACTACACAGTCACCCTCGGCACAGGGGACGCTGGGCCTCGGGCCGGCTATCAGACCAGTCAAACCAGCGAGCGGTGGTACGTCGAAGGTCTTGATGCTGACGGCATGATCACCGATCACCGATGACTTGCCCGACGACGAAACCTGGACCGAGCAGATTGTCGGGTCGGCGTCGTTGGAAGACGTGGTTTCGTTGCGAGCGAGGCATGCCGGCTGGGGACCGGCGTGGACTCCATCCACAAACTCACCATCACCCTCACACCTTCATGAGGCTTCGACGTCACTGCTCGGTTTCGCGCCTGCGGCCCTGAAGGGGTGTCACAGATTCGGAAACGACTGCACGTAGGACAGGTATGGGATCGCCGCTATTGCACGTTTGTTGCACGATCAGCGCACGCCGGCTGTGTCGCCGGCCTCCAAAAGGCCAGAAAACCCCTTGTTCAAGGGGTTCTCCTTGTCGGGTTGCCGAGATTTGAACTCGGGACCCCCTGCTCCCAAAGCAACCCGGCCGCGATGCTCTGACCAGGGGATTTGCGCGAACGCCCTGGTCAGGCCGTTACGGCTGTATCCCGCTGGTCCCCGCCTGTGACCGGGATTCCCCGATGCTACGCGCACGTTTATTGCACGCCGGGACGTTCGGTCCCGGGCCGAAGCCGGTTCGATCCTGTCAGCAATCGCAGCGTCACCCTCGCGGTCCTGTGTCGGCGACTTGATCACTCGGCAGCGGGTGTTTGCCGATGAACTCGAAGGCGTTTGAGGTCAACAGAATCATTTCTGCACGTTCCATGCCGCCGTCCAGTTGACCCACCCAGAAGGCAAAGCCTCCGGCGTCGGGCTCTCGTTCGAGCACGTTGCGGTAGATCAGGTAAGCGAACTGGTCATTCGTCAGCTCGGTTCCGTAGGTGTCAACGAATTCCTGCGAGGCGACGAAGTGGCTCGCGATTCGACGAGTGGACCAGTCGCCCGAGTCATAGGAGTCGACCCAGAACTGGGAACCACCAACATCGGGGATGCGTGCGAAGACCGCCCAGTACAGCCGCAAAATGGTGGAGTGTCCGCGGTGAAGGCCGGGCGTTGCTGCAAATTCGCTGAAGGCCACTTGGCGAGGATCAACCGGTGGCGGCACGACCGGCGGCGGCAGCGTCGTCGCGGAAGCCTCAGCAGTAGCAGCCGGAGCCTCACCATTGTCCGCAGTCACCGTCACCGAATAGGTCGTGTTCGCAGACAGCCCCGAAATCGGTGCAGGCGACGTTTGATTCTTCAGCGTCTGCACGATCGTTCCAACAGCATCCGGCGTACGCACCGTCAACATGTAGGAGTTCGTCCCACCACCATCAGCAGCCGAGAACGTGGCCACCAGCGACGACGACGTCGCGGACCCCAAAGTGATCGACGCACCTGACGGCGCAACCACTGGCGATGGGATGTAGAGGAGTTTGTCGGGGTCGCCGCAACACTCTGTGAGTGCGCCCAGGGTGGCATTGGCGTCAAGGGTGGACCACACCTG
>RCMY010001443.1_pt1 | contig 22670 bp, 20 predicted proteins | sample 2041341 | NCBI WGS metagenome assembly RCMY01 (sample SAMN09708234, study PRJNA481090) | Marine sediment metagenome, whole genome shotgun sequencing project.
AAAGTAAGCCCCTCTGTTAGGAAAACACTTGAAATCCGCATAAACAAAGGACTTTAGAACTTTCAATTTGTTTTTATCGGACAGCAATATAAAATTATAAAGAGCACTATGAGTAAAAGTATACGAAAAAAGGGAAATCTCCCTCACAGGAAACTTCCCCTTACAACATTATGTACGAGAAAAAAATTAATTATTTTCAGGACGAAGTTTACGAACTGTATTACCAGCCTGCCACATTTCCTTGTTGCGCATAGCCGCTAATTCAGCATTCAACTTCTCACGATAATCAGACATAGAATTCTTATCAATAGAAATCTGAGCCTCATTACCAGTCTTTACACTAAGGTATAGCCATTGCATAACTGGCTTAATAGCTTCACGGAAACGAGGAGCCCAATCAAGAGCACCACGCTGAGCTGTTGTAGAACAGTTAGCATACATCCAATCCATACCCTTAGCACCAAACAATGGCATCAAACTCTGAGTTAATTCTTCAACTGTCTCATTGAAAGCCTCAGATGGAGTGTGACCGTTTTCACGCAATACATCATATTGCGCTTCAAGCAAGCCCTCAATAGCACCCATCAAAGAACCACGCTCACCAGTCAAATCTGATGTAGCCTCACGCTGGAATGTTGTTTTGAACAAATATCCTGCACCAATTCCAATACCAAATGCGATTGTCTTATCCTCTGCATGTCCAGATGCATCCTGATAAACAGCATAAGAACAGTTTAATCCACGACCTTCACAGAACATAGTACGAAGAGATGTACCAGATCCCTTAGGTGCAACCATTATAACATCAATATCCTTTGGTGGAACTACTCCTGTACGGTCTTGCCAATTGATAGCAAATCCATGAGAATAATACAAAGTCTTACCTGCAGTTAGATACTGCTTAATTGTTGGCCAAACGGCAATCTGACCTGCATCAGAAAGCAACATACAAACAATAGTACCTTTTTGTACAGCCTCCTCAATTGAGAAAAGAGTTTTTCCTGGAACCCAACCATCAGCAAGACATTTATCATAAGTCTTACCTTCGCGCTGACCAACGATTACGTTGAATCCATTATCACGCAGATTACAAGCTTGACCAGGTCCCTGAATACCATAACCAATTACGGCAATTGTTTCATTTTTAAGTACTTCACGAGCCTTCTCTAAAGAAAATTCCTTACTGGTGACAACAGTCTCTACAACTCCACCAAAATTCATTTCTGCCATATTATATAAAAATGTGCGCCCATATTTTAGGGATCGCGGGTTATTATTATCCCTTTGAATCTTGCCTGTCTTTTCCAAAGGCAGTCGTTTTTAGATCCATTCTATTACCTATCCAAGGTTACAGCTAGGGATTTCAAATATTTTTCGTACGCAAAGATAACACTTTAAAACGAAATATCCAAATAATATTTCAATCTTTTACAAAATTAACCTTACTTCTAACAACTTCGACTTCTTCAGCATTTGTTTCAGAACTTTTTGTTATTCTAACGCAATATTCATCTTCAGAAGTAAGTTCACTATAAAAATTCAATTTATCTCCACAGTGGCATTCTGCAACGTATGCAATTTCAAAGCGTTTAATAGTATGATGAATATACCAGTCTAAATTCCACAAATCAAGAATGTGCTCAATATATTTTACACTATTAATATGCCCATTCACATCAACATCACTATAGTTTGTATCTATTGTCCTTACTAGTCTTGCATCAGCAGACATCTTTACTCGTGAACTTTTTGCTATAGGGCATTTTCTTTCTTTATCAACATAATCAAGAATAAGACCATCATGAACAGCTAGGATATCTACAGGCTGACGCGTATCAGTGTCTATCATAGCCCAAACACTCTTGCCATATCCATAGATTTTACTTGAATCTGCTCCAACAACAGTAAAATTTCTGCTTGTAAAGAACTTCATCACACCATCTACCCATGTTTCGATGTTAAACTTATCATATGATAAAGGCATATCAGTCATTTCAATAGCCAATCTAGACAAAACCCAAGTTTTGTGAATTGGATTTAAATAATTCATGCCATATCCACGTTCATTCGAATGGAAATCAGCTGCATTTAACATATGATTTCCAAGATGTCCCATAAACAAATGCTTTGAAAAGTCGCAATGAAAAGGCTCTGCTAAAAAATTATAGCAACCAACTTTATCCAAAATATCAGTCATTATCTTTACTCTCCTGTTCGTGTAAGAAATCTGATATAGGCTCATCAAAACTTCTCGTAACTGCTATACGGCCACTTCTGGTATATTGCAGCAAGCATTTAAAGTCGTTTAATTTATTAAATAGATCGGCAATATCCTCTGTTAAACCAGCCAATAAAACAGTGCTGTAAGTATGATTTACTTCCATCATACGTGCATCATGCCTACGGATAGTACGAGATACTTCTGGATTTTCCAATAATACTGGCGTTGAAATTTTAAAAAGAGCAACTTCGTGAATAAAAAGCTGTTCGTCTGTATAGAAATCAGCTTTCACCACATCAATTTTCTTTTCAATGGCTTTCGTTATTTTATAAATCTGCTCTTCATCACTCCATGCAGTAATAGTATACTTATGTACATTTGAGATACTGCTAGCTGATACATTTAAACTCTCTATATTTACTTGCCTACGAGTAAATACGGCCGTTATTTGATTTAATATACCGGCGATATTCTCTGAATAGACTAATAATGTATATAATTTCTTTTCCATCTACTTAAAATTTGAGATACTAATAATCAAGTTCAAGCAACATACCATCAACGCTCTTTCCGGGTAATGTCATTGGAACTATATCTTCATCTTCCTTAATTGCACATTCCAAGAAATAAGGTCCCTTTGTTGAAAGCATTTTTTCAACTTTAGAACGTAAGTCTTTGCGGTCAACAACAAGGTCATAAGGTATGTTATACGCCTTAGAGATTTCCTGATAATGAGGATTCATCATATGAGTGAATGCATAACGACCATTAAACATCAAATCCTGCCATTGGCGTACATTTCCCAAAAAATTGTTATTGAGAAGAATGATCTTTACAGGTGCTTGTTGTTCCATTATTGTGCCAAACTCCTGTATACTCATCTGTAAGCCTCCGTCTCCACAAAAACAACAAATAGTTCTATCAGGAGCACCAAAACTTGCACCAATAGCTGCAGGAAGTCCAAATCCCATAGTGCCAAAACCTCCACTAGTAACAATAGAACGCTTATGCTTAAACTTAAAATATCTACTAGAAATCATTTGATTTTGACCAACATCATTCACCAATACAGCCTCTCCATTTGTAACCTCAGCTACAACATTTGTAACTTCGCCCATCAACAAGGGACCTTCTGTTGGATGAATACCTGGCTCAATGACCTTCTCCGTTTCCATATCATCATATTTCTTAAACGAATCACGCCATGCTTGATGATTATTTTCATTCAACAAATTTGATATCGCAGGAAGGGTTTCTTTACAGTTTCCCAATACTGCAACATCAGCTTTAATGTTTTTATTTATCTCTGATGCATCAATATCAAGATGAATTATCTTTGCTTGTTTTGCATATGTAGAAGGTAATCCAGTTACTCTATCGCTGAATCTCATTCCTATAGCTATAAGGACATCGCACTCTTGAGTCTTCATGTTAGCAGCATAACTACCGTGCATGCCCAACATACCGATGTCTAAAGGATGATCGGTTGGCAACGCTGACAATCCCAATAATGTACGACCTGCAGGAATATCAGCTTTCTCAAGAAACTCGACAAGTTCATTCTGCGCATTTCCTAATTCAACACCCTGACCTACCAATGCAAATGGTTTTTTCGCACCATTGATTAACTTTGCAGCTTCTTCAATAGCGCTACTGTCAATTGCAGGATATGGATTATATGACCTTACATTGTCAACTTTTATTGGATTCCATTCACAAGTATGATTCTGTGCATTTTTTGGAAAGTCAAGAACAACAGGTCCTGGACGGCCAGAACGCGCAATATAAAAAGCACGGCTCACAGCCCAAGCCACATCTTCGGGACGACGTATTTGGTAAGCCCATTTTGTAATAGGTTGTGCGACTCCTACTAAATCAACTTCCTGAAAAGCATCAGTACCCAAAGCTCCAACGCCTACCTGTCCTGCTATTACAACAATTGGAGTGGAATCCATCATTGCATCAGCAACACCCGTCAATGTATTAGTAGCTCCCGGTCCACTAGTCACAAGGCAAACACCAACATCTCCACTGACTCGTGCATACCCTTGGGCAGCATGAGCAGCAGCCTGCTCGTGACGTACTAAGATGTGATCAAACATCTTCTTTTCACCTCTAGTGTAACCATACAAAGCATCAAATACAGGCATTATTGCACCACCCGGATAGCCGAATATTGTCTTAACACCTTCATTATGCAAAGAACGCATCAATGCTTCAGAACCTGTAATTACTTCTTTACTCATTATATATAACTTAAACTACTAAAACATATTCTATATCAATCAATCATTCTTACGCCGCCTTTATCTGCAGAACTAACACTTTGAGCATAAATCTTTAAGGCCTTACTAATCAACCTCTTACGTTTCAAAGGTTGCTGTTTGCGTGCAGCTAATTCTTCATCTGTCAGTTTTACATTTATACTGCGGTTTGGAATATCTATTTCAATAATATCACCATCTTTTATCTTACCGATATTACCACCAGCAGCAGCCTCTGGAGAAATATGACCAATACTCAATCCAGAAGTACCGCCAGAAAAACGTCCATCTGTAATCAATGCACATTCTTTTCCCATGTGCATACTCTTGATATAAGAAGTTGGATAAAGCATTTCCTGCATACCAGGACCACCCTTGGGACCTTCATGTGTAATAACTACGCAGTCTCCTTTTTTAACTTTGCCACTAAGTATGCCATCACATGCATCTTCTTGACTATCAAAGACAACAGCAGGTCCAGAAAAATGCCATAAAGATTTATCAACTCCAGCTGTTTTAACAACACATCCATCTTGAGCTATATTTCCAAATAGAACACCAAGCCCACCATCTTTAGTATAAGCATGTTGAATATCTCTGACACATCCATTTACACGATCTGTATCAAGACTGTCCCATTTCTCATCCTGACTACCCATTTTAGTAGAAAATCTATGTCCAGGTGCACTATGGTAAATTCTATCGGCATCAGGATTAATTGTAGTACCTGTAATGGAATATTTAGAAAGAGTTGCATTAAGTGTCATACCATCAACTCTATTTGTATCTCCATGAAGCAATCCATCTTTGTTTAGTTCATTCAAGATGCCAAGTATTCCACCTGCTCTATTGCACTCTTGAACACTATATTTTTGAGTGTTTGGAGCTAGCATACACAAACATGGAACTTTACGACTCAATTCATCAATATCCTTCATTTTGAAATCTACATCACCTTCCTGAGCAACAGCAAGAAGATGAAGGACGGTATTAGTACTACCCCCCATAGCAATATCAAGAGCCATAGCATTAAGAAAAGCATTGCGGGTAGCTATACTACGCGGTAAGACACTATCATTACCATCTTCATAATAAGAGAAAGCATTTTTGACTATCTGACGAGCAGCATCTTTAAATAATTGTATTCTATTTTTGTGAGTTGCTAAGATAGTTCCATTTCCTGGAAGAGCCAAACCAATAGCTTCTGTAAGTGAATTCATAGAATTTGCTGTAAACATACCCGAACAGCTACCACAACCAGGACATGCACTACTTTCTATTTCTTTCATTTCAGCATCACTAACAGATGGGTCAGCACCCTTAACCATCGCAGTAATCAAATCGGCATTTTCGTTTTTCCAACGACCAGCTTCCATCGGACCTCCAGAACAAAATATAGTTGGAATATTTAGTCTCATCGAAGCCATAAGCATGCCAGGAGTAACTTTATCACAATTTGATATACATATCATAGCATCTGCCTTGTGAGCATTAACCATATACTCAACAGAGTCAGCTATTATATCTCTTGAAGGTAAAGAATAAAGCATTCCATCATGTCCCATTGCAATACCATCATCTATAGCGATAGTATTAAACTCTGCAGCATAACACCCCATACTCTCTATTTCCTTTTTAACAATCTGACCTATTTCATGAAGATGTGTATGTCCAGGAACGAATTGAGTAAAACTATTGACTATTGCTATAATTGGTTTACCAAATTGTTCATGCTTCATGCCAGCAGCAACCCATAAAGCTCTAGCGCCAGCCATTCTTCTGCCTTCTGTACAGACAGTACTTCTTAATTGATGTTTCATACCTATAATGTATTTTTTATACAAATATCATAATTGAGAACAATCTTCTCTTTATTTAATTTGCAAAGATAATTAGAAAATACGAAACCACCAACAATTTAAAGCATATTATTCACAAATACATCATTTATGTAATATAAACACATAAAAAAGTTTTGATTTATTAATAACACGCAAAATTAATAATAAAAAACCCTAGCGGCTGATGCCACTAGGGAATATCTTAACTAATAAAATTCAGTTAATTGTTTGTTACTTAACGTAAACTACAGCAAGGCGGTTAGATGTAACACCCTGTACACCCTTACCAGTTGCATCCTTTACAACAACACCTTTACTCTTCAAGTACTTTGCAACATTGTTAGCACGATTCTGAGAAAGTTGCTTGTTAATCTTTACAGAACCCTCTGGAGAAGCTGTACCGATAATTTCAACAGTTACGCCATTAGCAATATTGTCTAGAACCTTCTTAGCATCCTTATTAAGATCAGCCTTACCCTGAGCAAATGTTACGAACAATGGGCATGCAGTTGCCTCAGCAGGAACTTCCTTGATAACTTCTTTGATAACTTCCTTAGGTTTCTGAGCAAGCTCATTGCGAAGATCACTAATCTGAGCATTCAAACCATCGATTTCACTCTGATCACGAAGTTGAGCAATCTTGAAGTTGTGTGTACCATTAGAATTCTTAAACTTGTAAACAATACCAGCATTCAACTGAACAAAGCTATGGTTTACATCAAACTTGATACCATCATTACCGAGATTGTAAGGAGTATTAGACTTGTCATTAAGACCATACATAATAGCTGGCTCAATGTAAATCTGCCATGCCTTATCAACACCAAGGTTGAAAGCAAAATCAAGAGCTACCTTAGAGGTAAGATTGTTAACACATCCAGCTTTGTCATACTCCTTAGAGTTTCCAAAAAGGTGTCCCCAGCCTAAACCAGCAACAACACTAACCTCAAATGGACGTGGCTGACCAAGATAACCACCGAACCAGTTACTCAAATTAACAGTACCAAGAAAACTTGTGTTAAGGTAACGAACAACAGTACCAGTAGATGTCCAAGGTTTATTTGAAAAATAAGCGTTGCTTTCAATTGCAGCACCCAAAACTGGAGTGAAGTTACGACCAATGCGTACACCAAAATTAGGATCAAGGCCCTTCATCCAAGAATGACCTGTAGCCTTTGTTGCAAGACCACCATTTATACCTACATAAATGTTGTCAAATGTCTTACTCTCTTCTACAGTCTGTGCAGAAGCAGAAACTGCTAAAACAGCAGCAGCGAACAATAAAACGAACTTTTTCATGTCTCTCTAAAATTAATTAATAATTATTGATTTTTTCTATTTTCAATTTCTGCTTGCAAAGTACGTAAAAATTATTGAAACATCCAAATTTTTATTAATAAATTTATACTATATAACGTGAAAAATGAGCAAAATCAATTCAATTATTGTTTTTTAAGCACTTTCGCTACTTATTTTTTGTATTTTGTTTGGTAAATTGAATAACTTTTTACTATCTTCGCAGTATGAAAAAGATTATCTTAATAACAGGTGGACAACGTTCAGGAAAAAGCATTTATGCCGAAAAATTAGCTCTTAGTCTTAGCCCAAGCCCCATATATCTTGCCACGGCACATATTTGGGATGAAGAGTTTATGATAAGAGTTAAGAAACATCAAGAACGACGAGGCACTAACTGGACTAATATAGAGGAAGAAAAATTTCTTTCACACCATTATATTTACAATAAGGTTTGTGTTATTGATTGTTTAACATTATGGTGTACTAATTTTTTTTATGATAAAAGTCGTGAGGACAATAATCAACCTAGTGTTGACGAAGTTTTAACTGCTATCAAAGATGAATTCGATAAATTTACAAATCAAGAGGCTACATTTATCTTTGTAACAAACGAAATTGGTAGCGGTGGCGTTAGCGATAATGCTATACAAAGGCGATTCACCGATTTGGAAGGTTGGATGAACCAATATGTGGCAAAAAAAGCAGACGAAGTTATCCTTATGGTTTCAGGTATTCCTGTAAAAATAAAATAATATGAAAAGATTTTTTAACATACAATCTCCTTGCTTGGATATAAAACAAGCCATTCAAGACAAGATTGACAATCTGAATAAGCCAAAAGGTTCTTTGGGAACGCTAGAGGACTTAGGAATGCAAATTTGTCTGATACAGCAAACTTTATCGCCTGAGTTATCACATCCATGCCACATTCTTTTCGGTGGTGATCATGGAATTGAAAAAGAGGGCGTTTCTGTGTCTCCACGCAGTGTGACTTGGCAACAAATGATAAACTTCACAAAAGGCGGAGGAGGTGTAAACATGTTTTGTAACCAACACGGATTTGAATTAAAAATTGTGGATATTGGAGTAGATTATAACTTATCGGACAGTCCTAAAATAATCAATCGCAAAATTGCAAATGGCACTAAGAATTTTCTATATGAAGCCGCTATGACAGAAGAACAATTCTGGAATGCTATTGACATTGGTGCAGAAATGACGGATCAATGTATCTCTGAAGGATGTAATATTATTAGCATTGGAGAAATGGGTATTGCAAATACCAGTCCATCAAGTATTTGGATGAGTATTTTCGGAGATATCCCCCTTATAGAATGTATAGGTGCTGGAGCAGGTTTATCTGATGAAGGCATAAAGCATAAATATAATATTTTAAAAACTTCCATAGAAAAATTCGACAGTAATAATCACGACATAATTGATACAATTAGATATTTTGGCGGTTTCGAAATGGTTGGTGCTATAGGAAGTATGCTAAGAGCAGCAGAGAAGCACATGATAATACTTGTAGACGGTTTCATTATGTCAGCATGCATGCTGGCAGCAAGCAAATTATATCCTGAAATATTAAGATATGCTATTTTTGGACATTGCGGAGATGAACTTGGGCATCGTAAAATGCTAAACATGCTTAATGCCAAACCTCTTTTATCATTGGGACTGAGGCTAGGTGAAGGAACAGGAGCACTATGTGCCTACCCTATCATACAGTCATCAGTAAACATGGTTAATGAAATGAATAATTTTGATAATGCACATATAACTAAATATTTTTAGAAATGCTTGTTTCAATAGAAAAGAACAATAAATTATACGATCGTATCTGGGCAGCATTAATTTTCTTTACAAGATTACCTTTTTGGAGAATACACCAGCCACCCAAAGAAGCTTACGAAACCGTAGTAGAATTCTGGCCCATCATTGGTTGGATAACGGCACCAATAATGGCTGCTATATTATTCTTTGGCCCTAGAGTTATGCCATATGAACTAGCTGTTATTTTAGCCATAATATCACGAATAGCTATAACAGGGGCGTTGCATGAAGATGGATTAACTGACTTTATTGATGGTTTTGGCGGTGGAGGCAACAATAGACAGAGGATTCTTGAAATCATGAAAGATAGCAAAATTGGCACATATGGTGTACTTGGAATTACATTATATATATTTATATTGTATAAATGCCTGTCGTTATGTTCACCTATGAATGCTGCAATTATCGTAATAGCTGGTGATCCTTTCTGCAAAATGCTAACATCACAAATTATTCAGATGATGCCTTATGCACGTACTGCCGAAACATCAAAGAACGGTGTCGTATATAAGAAATTTGATATTGTAGGAGGTATCTTATTAATGTTACAAGGAGGAATTCCTATTACAATTATATGGTATTTTTTCGGTTTATCGTATTCATGTATTGCTGTACCAGGAGTTGTATTGTATTTTTTATATCTGTTTGTTTGGAAACGATTACATGGCTACACAGGAGACTGTTGTGGAGCTATATTCCTACTTACCGAACTAAGTTTTTACATCACATTTATTATTACTCACTACACATATTTACCAAATTAAGATAAATGAAAGTTACACTTATTAGACATACAAAAGTTGGAGTTCCAAAGGGTACATGCTATGGCTGGAGTGATGTTCCTGTTGCAGACACTTTCGAAAAAGAAGCAACTGTTACTATCGAAAAATTAGAGCAATTTAAGCCTTTTGATATGGTCTATTCTTCACCACTAACCAGAGCACGTAAGTTAGCAGAAGCATGCGGTTACCCAACACCAGAACTAGAAGATAGACTTAAGGAGATGAATATGGGAGATTGGGAAATGCGACTGTATGATGATATTGCAAAAGAAGATCCACACATACTTGATTGGTATAATGACTACATGCACTTGGAAGCAACTGGAGGAGAAAGTTTTCCTATATTGTATGAACGCGTTTCTGATTTTCTAAATGAATTAAAAAATAAACCATATAACAATGTCGCGATTTTTGCTCATGGAGGCGTATTAATCTGTGCAGGTATATACGGTAAATTATTTAAAAAAGAAAATGCCTTCGAAAATCTTGTCGATTACGGAGGCATTCAAACTATAGAGATTTAATCTCTATAGTTCTATTCCTACAACACAATAAGCAGGAAGTCGGATTGTATTATCATTATATTTCAATACAGATTTTGTATCGCCAACCTCACTTGATATTAGTTTTGTTGTTTCACTTTCTGGTTTTCCTCCAAACTCTACATATTTTAGATTAGAAGAAAGCTTCACACCATCGATCTTAATACATAAGTTAACTGGCAAAGCATTTACGAGTTTAAGATATGTTTTACCACTAGAAGCATCTCTCACGACGCTTGCAGCTACTCGGTGAGCATATTTTTCATCAATATTCATTTTAGAACTAATATACTCATCACCTGAATAATTTGAAAACAATGCCTGAGTTTCATAACTTGGAGTCGTGACTATATTTGTTTCATCAAAATATATGAGATTTGAATTCCAATTTTTATGTTTCTCATTACATAATAGTGGTGCATAACTTGCCATTTCAACAACATCCCCATTACGTTCTATATTACAAAGATAAATGGCTTCAGATAGTGCTGATTCCATCGTTCGTGTATGTGAAGCATATTCGCCAAGATATACTTTTGGCGCTTTTCTATCATAATTATTGTAATAATCTGTATTATGCAAAAACCAACCTGTAGATTCATAATAATGCTCATCAACAGCATCTATGTATCGTCTATTTTCAGATGCAAACTTCCATCCCTCAATATAATCAGATGAAGGATTATGAAAAGGTCCAACAGTGCCTACAACCTCGATATTTGGATATTTAGCTTTGATAGCTTTACAAATCATCAAATACCGTTCTTCAAAAACGGTTGAGATCAAATCCTCATTTCCAACACCTATCATTTTTAGATTGAATGGTGCAGTGTGACCTGCCTCTTGGCGCATTTTAGCCCACTTTGAAGTTGAAGGATCTCCATTTGCCCACTCAATCATATCTAATATATTCTGTATATAGTCAGGCATCTTACCCATAGGTATACCGCCTTGTTGTCCTCCAATACCATTTGCATTTGCTGAGGAATTCTGACAAGGTACCCCTGCAGCCATAACTGGTAAAGGTTCAGCTCCTATATCTTCACAAAACTGAAAGTATTCATAATATCCCAATCCTCTTGACTGATGATAATTCCATATATTTCTCTCAGGTTTTCTATCTTGCAATGGTCCAATTGTCTCTTTCCAATTATATATATTATTAATTCCATCGCCATGCAACATACATCCTCCAGGGAAACGAACAAACTTTGGTTTTAAATTTGCAATAGTATTTGCTAAATCAAGCCTCATACCATGACCTTTATATGTTTGATGAGGAAATAAAGATATCATATCTACAGCAATCTGTCCTTCATTCTTACCTATGATAAGCAAACTAAGATTATGTAATCTATCAATATAATCTTGATGCTTTTTTGTATTTATAGTTAAATTCAAGCAATACTTATTCCATTCATTCCCCTGCAATTTTATTTTACCCTCAGCAATACTATTTCCTAAGGAATCAATAAGAGAAACTAACAGTTGATTGTTTTTACTATCAATACAACGTGCATAAATTGAAAAATCAAATTCATTACCTTTTGATGAAATTACACCATCCCATCCAGAATTAATTAATGAGCTTTTGTTTATGATAGCATAGTGCTGATTGTTTTTACTTAATGGTTTGTCTGTTGATATAACTATAGGGGCATCTGACTTCCAACCAGTAGTTGAATTCCAACCATGATGATCTTTGTCGGTATATTCAAAATCTCTATTTCTTAAAAGTTCTGCATATAAGCCACCATCGGCAGCGTAATTAATATCTTCAAAAAACACACCTATCAACTTGTTACTTATTTTCTTTGTTTTAGAAAAATCAATATCTAGATGTGCATTTACATTATTACCTATGTTTAGAAAACGTTTTCCATCGTCAGTCATTTTTTCACTATAACTAGCATTTTCCTTAGCTAAAGCACTAAACCAATTTCTAATATAATTTAGATGGCATGCTGGTATCTCAAATTCATTTCCAAAATAATCTTTTCCGTTTACATTTTCTTCTTCCATTTTCCACAATATGTCATCGGCTTGAGCCTCAACAGAGTCTTCGTCAAAATGACGGAAATCTTCTGATGCATGAACATACCTTTTTCCTTTTGCTGTCTTAAGATAAATATCAAAGCCACCATCATCCATTTGATATACTATCGGATTATGCACACCATGCTCTGCTACTACTGGATAATCCTGTGGTCGCCACGTTATCAAATCTTCAGAATATGCCGTTGCAAAAGCTGGAGCTGTATTATTCAGTCCCCAAACAGCACGCCATGTACCATCCTTTGCCTTAATAACAAAAGGATTATGCATTTTTTTCTCTACTCCCCATTGACCATAGTCAGAAGAACATAATTGTCCAACATCATACCATTTTTCATTCTCAGCAAGATAAGCCAGACGTAATCCATCCTTCTCTCCGGGGGAATATATAAATATCTGGCACGTAGAATCATTACCAGATATAGTGTATTCAGGAGCAGCATTCTGTGCCACCGCAACAACTTGGAATACAAGTGAAATTAAAAGTATACTTATTTTCTTCATGATAATACAATTGTTCCAATCAAAATGGGACTGATTCGCATCACTGCGTACCAGTCCCACAAAAATTAGAGAGTTATAAAAAAATCAAGTTATATTCATTTTTATTTGTAATATTCTTTCTTTCCCGCAGCCAACGTGTTCTTCATAAGAGAACAAATGGTCATTGGACCAACACCACCAGGAACAGGAGTTATAAAAGAACATTTTTGAGAAACTTCATCAAACTTAACGTCACCATTAAGTCTAAATCCACTCTTTCGTGTAGCATCAGGAACACGTGTTGTACCAACATCAACAATTACAGCACCATCTTTTACCATATCAGCTGTAACAAAGTTTGGTTTACCTATTGCTGCAATTATAATATCTGCTTCAAGACATTCTTTATTTAAAGATTTAGAATGACTATGGCAAACAGTAACTGTAGCATCACCAAAATTTTTCTGCATCATTAATTGAGCCATAGGCTTACCAACTATATTGCTTCTTCCTAGCACCACACACTTTTTACCACTAGTTTCTATACCATAATGCTTTAACAATGTTATTATTCCTAACGGAGTAGCAGAGATAAAACAAGGTAGCCCAATTGCCATTCTTCCTACATTGATTGGATGAAAACCATCTACATCTTTACGGTAGTCAATGGCCATGATAATCTTTTGTTCATCAATATGCTTTGGCAAAGGTAACTGTACTATAAAGCCATCAACATCAGCGTCCTTATTTAATCGATCAACACATGAAAGTAGTTCATCTTCTGTCACATCGTCATCATAACGAATTAGTGTTGACTTAAATCCACATTGTTCACATGCAATGACTTTGTTTTTGACATAAGTCTCCGAGCCACCATCGTGACCTACAAGAACAGCAGCTAAATGTGGTTGTTTTCCACCTGCTGTAATAATCTTTTTAACTTCTTCAGCTATTTCTGCTTTGATAGTTGCTGCAGTTGCCTTTCCGTCAATTAATTGCATTATAGTAAAAATTTATTTTTATAGTTTTGGCATTCCTGGCATTTTCATACCTTTCATACGACTCATCATACCCGCCATCTGGTTACCAGTAACCATCTTCATCATCTTGCGAGTCTGATCAAACTGCTTTATAAGCTTATTAACTTCCTGAATACTTGTACCTGAACCTTTAGCTATTCTTTGGCGACGGCTGGTATTAAGAATTTCAGGAGATGTGCGTTCTGAAGGAGTCATACTTCTAATAATAGCCTCTACACCATTAAAGGCATTATCATCAATATCAACATCCTTAATAGCCTTACCAACTCCAGGAATCATACTAGCCAAATCTTTCAGGTTACCCATTTTTTTGATTTGCTCTATCTGATTAAGGAAATCATTAAAATCAAACTTATTTTTCTGAATTTTGCGCTGAAGTTTCTTCGCCTCTTCTTCATCAAATTGTTCCTGAGCACGTTCAACAAGTGAAACAATATCACCCATACCCAATATACGATCTGCCATACGTGCAGGATGGAAAACATCTATTGCTTCCATTTTCTCACCTGTACCAACAAACTTAATTGGCTTTGTTACTACTGTTCTGATTGAAAGTGCAGCACCTCCACGAGTATCACCATCAAGTTTAGTGAGAACAACTCCATTAAAATCTAATCTGTCATTAAATTCTTTTGCTGTATTAACAGCATCTTGACCAGTCATTGAGTCAACGACGAACAATGTCTCATCAGGATTCAAAGCTGTTTTAAGATTAGAAATCTCTGTCATCATTTGCTCATCAACAGCTAATCGACCAGCAGTGTCCACAATAACAACATCATATCCTTTAGCTTTAGCCTCTTGAATAGCATTATTAGCTATATCGATGACGTTTTTATTCTCAAGTTCAGAATATACAGGTACAGCTATCTGTTCACCAACAACTTTCAACTGTTCTATAGCGGCTGGACGATAAACATCACATGCTACCAACAATGGTTTTTTGTTTTTCTTTGTCTTTAATAAATTAGCTAGCTTACCACTAAATGTAGTTTTACCAGAACCTTGAAGACCACTCATCAATATTACCGCAGGATGACCATCAAGTTTAAGTTCAGATGTATCACCTCCCATAAGTTCAGCCAGTTCATCATGAACCAATTTGATCATTAACTGACCTGGTTTAACCGCAGTAAGCACATTCATACCCATTGCCTTTTTCTTCACATTGTCTGCAAATGTTTTTGCGACTTTGTAGTTAACATCGGCATCGAGAAGTGCTCTACGAACGTCTTTAAGAGTTTCAGCAACGTTTATTTCTGTGATTTGTCCCTCGCCCTTTAATATTTTGAATGAGCGTTCTAATCTATCACTAAGATTTTCAAACATATAATATTTCTTATTTTATATTTCTCATTTGCAAGATAGATATATTGTTACCTATATTATAAAAATAATGATCTATTTTGCTTCTATGCAAAATTACATAATTAATAATAGAAAAAAGAGTGTTATATAATATTTTAAAAAAAATTAATAGAGTTAACTATTTTAAAATTAACAGATAATTCTAAAATACTACCACACATATAACAATTTACGGTTTGAATTTCATAATCAGAGGTAAATGGTCGCTATATCCATTTAAATATTTTGCGCCACGAAAATTTCGAAAAGGTTGCACTCCACCATATGTATCATCATCGACAAGAAGGAATTTTTTATCCGCTATACAACAACTAATAACCATAGACCTCAACGAGTTACTACAAAAAACATGGTCTAGACTTCCCCACTCACCCTTAAATTTGTATGTTCCTTTAGCTCCATTACTGCCATGAGCTTTCGCCGATACATCAGTCATTTCAAAATTACTAATATATTGCAAGCTTTTATCATTTGTATAATCATTAAAATCTCCAGCAACAAGAATCAATGCTGACGGTGAAATGCTTCTGACTGAATCAATTGCTGATGTGAGAATTTTGGCAACAACCATTCTGTTAGGGCGTGAGGCGAGTTCTCCTCCTGCCCTACTTGGAGCATGAACAACAAAAACATGAATAGTATCACCACTTATTATTCTTCCTGACGCATAAAGGATATCACGAGTAGGTCTCATATTCTTTATCGGAGTAACTCTTATTGGATGCCAATCAATTAATTGAAACGAAAAAGGTGAATATAGCAAAGCGACATCTATACCTCTCTCGTCAGGCGAATTTGTAACTAAATACTCATATCTAGCCTGACGAAGCAAAGACCGCTTTGTCAAATCACGCATAACACTGTCATTTTCAATCTCACACAAAGCAACCATATCAGGAAGCATCCAATGCCCAGAATCCTCACCACATGCAATTATTTCCTGACCAATATGGTTAAGTTTCTTCCAATATTTGCCATTATTCCAATGATGATAACTATCGGGAAGGAACTCAGTATCATTCTTTAAAGAATCATGCTGTGTATCAAAAAGATTCTCACAATTTAATTCTACAAAAGTAAAGATACCGAGTAATATATAAAATATTTTCATTTCAAAATATTCACCACTATTCTTCTTTTACATGCTGTCTAATGTTAGTAAGATATTTCTCCATAGCCTTCGAGTCCTTATTATCAATTATGTCTATCAATTTTTTAAGTTCCTCACGTATTTTAGACACTTGCCCACTTGTATAAGGATTAAACAATATCTCCTGAAGCAAGTAGTCATCCTCATTTAAGACTCCTTTTGCTATACGCATATGGCGCTTAAATGTTGTTCCAGGAGCATCTTGATGCTTCATTACAGCAGCAAAAACAAATGTAGAAACAAATGGTATACTCAAAGAGTAAGCTACAGTTTCGTCATGTTCCTGAAATGTATATTCATAAATGTTTAGACCTAGTTTCTGATATAAATCCTTAAAGAAAATACGTCCCATATAATCACCTTCACTAATTATAATGGCATTTTCCTCACTAAGCTGGTTTAAATTCGCAAAAGTTGGACCAAACATAGGATGAGTACTGACATAAGGATGTCCACTCTGCTCATAAAAATCCTTTAGTCCTGTCTTCACACTGGCTATATCACTAATAATACATTCAGTTGGTAAATATGGCAAAACTTCCTTAAAAGCAGGTAAAGTATATTTGACTGTAACTGCATTTATTACCAATTCTGGATCAAAGTTTTTCACTTCATCCAATGTTGTAAAACGTTGGCAGTTATATGTAAAACGCATTTTCTTAGCATCTTTTTCATATACAGCCACTTCATGGTCAAAACTGAGCAGGTCGATGAAAAAGCTTCCCATCTTACCTGCTCCCATTATCAATATCTTCATCTTACTGATTTACTATTTCCAACTGCTGACGCACACTCTCTTCGTGGATATGTTCAAATACCTGAGCTGCAAATTCAGGATTCATTCCACACAAACTTGCTTGTGCGCCACGCTTTTCAAGAATTTCATTATAACGCGTAGCCTGAAGCACTGTCATATTATGCTCCTTCTTGTATGTACCGATTTCACGACATACTCGCATACGCTTAGCTAGGAGATCCATTAATTGATTATCAAGTTCATCAATTTGTGATCGTAGTTGACGCAGTCCTTCTGTTGTAGTATGTTCATCACGCACAACAAGTAGACTAAGAATATAATCCAATATATCAGGTGTAACCTGTTGTTTTGCATCGCTCCACGCTTCATCAGGATTGCAGTGACTCTCAACAATTAAACCGTCAAAGCCCAAATCCATTGCCTGTTGACAAAGAGGGGCTATAAGGTCACGTCTACCACCAATATGACTAGGGTCACATATAATTGGCAATTCTGGTATACGTCTATGTAACTCTATTGGAATCTGCCACATTGGAAGATTACGATATATTTTTTTATCATAGCTAGAAAAACCACGATGAATTGCTCCAAGGCGCTTTATACCTGATTGATTAAGACGCTGAAGCGCACCTATCCATAATTCGAGATCTGGATTAACAGGATTTTTAACAAGCACAGTAACATCTTCGCCCTTCAAACTATCAGCTAAAGCTTGCATAGCAAAAGGATTTGCACTGGTACGCGCACCTACCCACAAGACATCAATACCATATTTCAAAGCCTGTTCAACATGTTCAGGAGTTGCAACTTCTGTAGCTGTGAGCATACCTGTCAGTTCTTTTACTTTTTGCATCCATGGCAGAGCTTCTTCGCCCTTACCTTCAAAGCCTCCAGGTTTAGTACGTGGTTTCCAAATACCTGCACGAAATATATGACAGCCCTTGGCCGCTAGTTCTTTAGCTGTCGTAAGTACCTGTTCTTCTGTCTCAGCTGAACAAGGTCCGGCTATCACACATGAAGGACGTTCATTATCACTCGGTAAATTAAGGGGTTGTAATTCGAGTTCCATAATCGTATATATTTTATTATTTATTCATATTTGTTTATTACCACTCAATAGCTTTTATCCTATCAAGAGCCATCTTTAACTTTACATCCTTTGCACAAAGACTTATTCTTACGTAACGTTTCCCATTTGATCCAAAAATAGAACCTGGTGTTATAAAGACCCTAGCGTTATGTAATACTTGTTCTGTGAGTTCTTCAACATCAGAATACTTTTCTGGGATTTTTCCCCATAGGAACATTCCTACTTGTTTCGTATCATATTCACATCCTAAAGTCGTCATTATTTCTTCAGCAATATTTCTTCTACGACGGTATACATTTACATTATATTCTTGATGCCATTCCTCACTATTTGTATTATAAGCTTCAGCTGCAGCAAGTTGAATACCCCGGAAGGTTCCACTATCTATATTACTCTTGATTTTCAATATCCAGCTAATAAACGTAGCATTTGAAGTACATAGTCCCACGCGCCAACCTGGCATATTGAAGCTTTTACTCATCGAATTGAATTCTATACAGCAGTCCTTTGCACCAGGAATCTGTAAGATAGACAGTTTCTCACCTTCATTGAGTATGAAAGAGTAAGGATTGTCATTAACGACAACAATATCATGTCTTTTGGCAAAATCAACCAGACGTCTATATGTCTCAACGCAAGCATTTCCACCAGTCGGCATATTTGGATAATTTACCCACATTAATCTTACGTTTTCAAGATCCATCTTCTCAAGTTCATCGAAATCAGGCTGCCATCCATGATCTTCACGCAAATTATAATTTACGACTTTTGCGCCAAGAATCTTGCTTAAACTTGTATATGTAGGATAACCTGGATTAGGCACAAGGACTTCTTCTCCTGGATTTACGAATGCCAATGTCGTATGCAAAATACCTTCCTTACTACCAATAAGAGGTTGGATTTCTGTAGCTGGATCAATATCCACTCCATACCATTTCTTATAGAAATTAGCCATAGACTCACGCAATTCTGGTGTTCCCATTGTTGGTTGATAACCATGTGCATCACTTTGTTTTGCGACTTCGCATAGCTTATCAATAGTTTGCTGTGACGGTGGCATATCAGGACTACCTATAGCTAAACTAATAATGTCTTGTCCCTGTGCATTAAGTTTTGCAACTTCTTTCAGTTTCCTACTGAAGTAGTATTCCTGTATTTCATTAATTCTATTAGCAGGTTTCATATTCTCCAAGTATTTTTATATTTTTTACTAACGGTGTTATTGCATCAATACTCTGACGAAATCTCGTAAGATTGTCAAAAGACACATCCACATAAAATAAATACTCCCATTCATGTCCTATTATAGGCAAAGACTGAATTTTAGTCAGGTTTATATCATAGAAACTAAGGATCGTAAGTATTTTACTTAGGCTACCCTCCTCGTGTGCCAAACTAAATACGATACTTGATTTATTGCTCTTTTCAACTTCTCTTAGAAGCGAAGCTTTATGTGGATTACTTACAACTAAAAAGCGTGTATAGTTATGTTTGTTATCATGTATATCTTCCTGCAATATTTTCATTCCATATATATTTGCTGCATAAGAAGAACAAATTGCTGCCCAGCCACGAATATTATTATTTGAAATATATTCAGCACTCCCTGCAGTATCCTCTGCTTCTACAGCTTTCATATCAGGATGATTTGCAAGAAAGTTACGACATTGTGCCAAAGCAACAGGGTGAGAGTGAACTTCCTTTATTGTTTCCCAACTATCTTCAGGTAAGCAACATATTGAATGCTCTATATGTAGTTTATGCTCACCTACAACGGTAACACCACTCTCTCGCAGCAAATCATAATTATGCAACAGCGAACCAGCAATCGTATTTTCTATGGCAATCATTCCAATCACCGTAGGATCACGTTTTATGTTTTCAAACACTTGTTCGAATGTAGAACAGCATATCAGTTCAATCTGTTCCCCTTTAAAGTATTGATGTGCCGCTATATCATGGAACGACCCTATCTCACCTTGTATTGCAATTCTCTTCATATATTCTTTAACAAAAAACGGTCTCACTCTTAAGAGCGGGACCGTTTCGTATTTATTTTAATTTCATTTTCCTATAAGTCGAAATTTACACGCAACTTCCCGCTTCACAAATCCTTGCAAAGTAAAAATAAAAGTAATAAAAAGATGCGTATGAATTATTCATAACTTTATTATTTTGTTATTATTGATTGCAAAAGTATAACTTTTATTTCATTCCACCAAAAGAATTACAACAAAAATCACAATTTTACTTTCATTTTTCATTTTTTACAGTCCAATACCACCTATTCCATAAGGATCTAGACTACGATATGCCTTTTCTACCTTTTGCTGTATGTTCTCAGTTCCTTCAGCTGTAAACTCTCCATTTATGCCATTTTGTCCGTTAGGATTCAATTCTAGAACCTGTCGCATATCTTCTTCAGCTCCTTCTTTATCACCCAATGCCAATCTCAATGCACCACGTTCTTTATAAGCATCTATACAAAATGGATTTTGTTCTATTACATTATTATATAGTTCTAGTGATTTTTCATTTTCTCCCTTTGCTTTTGCTATTCTCGCTCTAAGAAGTAAGACTTCCTCACCATTTTCTGCATTATTAGCCAACCAATCAGCATCACACTCTGCACTTTTCAAATCACCCATTTTTAATAAGGTCTCACCTCTTAATAAATATGCACTTTCATATTTATCATTAGCTGCTATAGATTTTGTAAGCAATGCCACTGCTGGAATAAGTTCATTTTTTCCAATAGACGCACGTGCATAAATATAATTCACCTCTGAATTGTTAGCATCTATACGCAAAGCCTCAACACAAGCATGTGTCATTGCATCATAATCTTCCATCATGTATGCAACATTAGCCATACGCATACATATAAGTATATTGTCAGGCTGAGCCTCAGACATTATATCCAACTGAGCTAAGGCCTCTACCAATTTATTGTTCATTATAAGTGCCTGTGAGTAATAATCCCTTAGTTCAAGTTCAGGTTTTATTTCCAACGCTTTTTCAAAACACTGCAGCGCATTGGTACCCTGCCCAGTTTTCAAGGCTTTTACCCCTTCATATTTATAAACATCAAAATTGCGCATGTCTTCACTCAATTTCTGGCTTTCAGCATTTTCAATGCTTCCACCAAACAGTTTTTTGAATAAATTCATATTATTCTGCAAGTTTAGAATATACACTATTAGGAACGATATCTGTACGATCCCATTTTGGCCAGCTAGCACTCTTCACATAATTTTCTCCAGCATCTCTGTATTCTAGAAAAAGAAAACGTGCATTGATATATCCATCTGTACCGTCTTTTGCCAACAAATAACAATACACATATTTACGATAACCAGTTATTTTGCTTCCTTCCTTGATTGCGGTCATTATCCATTCCTTTTGAGGCACAACACAATGAACAATCTTTGCGTCTGGATATTTTGCAGCAAAGACCTCTTTACTATTTTTTATTAATTCTTCATCGTCAGACAGATTGTTGTTTGCAAAAAGATCTGTAGTATATATTGGCATATATTTCACACCATCTATTTCTTTTAAATCTTCATTATTTTTTTTGGCCAAATCATCCACTCCGATAGCATCACCGATATTTTTACCCGCGGTAGCAACCTGCTTCTTTGTCTTTTTCCAAAACGTAGAAACCTTTTTTACCAAAGTTTGTTTCTGTGCATTATTGTTTGTCTGTGCATTAGCTGGAAGTATCGTCATTCCAAATGCTAAAAACATAAGATATATCAATTTCTTCTTCATAAGTTTATTATTTATTAATGTTACAAAAGTAAAGTAAACCAACATAAATACAAAATATTTTCAGTTTATTTAAACATACAACCAGAATTCAAGTGAATAATGCAACTGCTTCGAACAAAAGGAATGCTACGAGTAGGGTATAATATATTTTCAGAGCGAAAAGAGAAA
>RCMY010001444.1_pt1 | contig 22665 bp, 23 predicted proteins | sample 2041341 | NCBI WGS metagenome assembly RCMY01 (sample SAMN09708234, study PRJNA481090) | Marine sediment metagenome, whole genome shotgun sequencing project.
GACACTGGGGGGTTTTACGAATACGGCCAAGGTCTCTTCCGGAAATTTTCTTTTAATGCGGAGTCCGCCCGCCACATCGATATCGAATATTACGTTCTTTCCCTTGCCCCATAAGCGTTCGATCTCGCTCTTTAACGTGCCATAAAAATTATCGCGGTACACCTCTTCCCACTCCAAGAAATTATTCGTTTTGATGTTGTTCTTAAATTCGGAGATGGACATAAAGTAATAATGCTCCCCATTTTTCTCCTTGACACGTCGTGGTCGTGAGGTTGCCGACACCGAAAAAGCAAGGTTCAGTTCGGGCTGATCCAAAAGATGGCGTACGATAGTGGTCTTTCCGCTGCCAGAGGGTGCCGAGAATATGATGAGTTTACCGCCTTTTTTTTGTTGCTCCATCATAGAACATTCAACATTTGCTCTTTAATCTTTTCCAGCTCGTCTTTCATCTGCACGACCAACTGCTGCATAGGGGCGTAATTGGCCTTTGATCCGATGGTATTGATTTCGCGACCAATTTCCTGGGCGATGAATCCCAATTTTTTACCATTGGAATCTTTGGAGTTCAAGGTTGTGGCAAAATAGTTCAAATGATTGTCCAATCGCACCTTCTCTTCCGTGATATCGTACTTTTCCAAATAATAGACCAGTTCTTGCTCAAAGCGGTTTTCGTCGACATCGGTTTGTAGATCGGATACTGCTTTTTCAAGCCGATTACGTACTTCCGATTGACGGTCGGGATCCATTTGCTCAACTTTTCCCAATAAAATTTGCAAGTTTTGAATGCGCAGTAAAAAGTCCCTTTCCAGAACACTTCCCTCATCGGACCGAAAATTATTGATTTCTTTAAGGGCTTCTTTCACGGCAAGTTGAATGGACTCGTACTCGTCGGCTTCGATATCCTCACGTTCTGTTTTTAGGGAATCGGGCATCCGAAGGGCCATTTCCAACAAACGTAGATCATCGCCGTCTGCAATCGACCGCAACTGTTTCATATAGTTCCTGACCGCCACTTCATTCACTTCGGCGGAAGTCTCGTTTCCTGTAAACTCGACATAAAGGCTGAAATCGACCTTACCACGGGCCAGGGAAGCGGCAATGTATTTTCGTAGTTCCAGTTCTTTTTCACGGTAGGCCGAGGGCATCCTTGCATTCAGGTCCAAACTTTTACTGTTCAGCGATTTGAGCTCTACGGTAATTTTTTTTGAAGGAAGCTGAATCACGTGCTTCCCGAATCCGGTCATGGATTGAATCATAGGGGTGTTTTAAAGTTCCTTAATCTTGATATTCCGGTACGAGACCATGTTCCCGTGATCTTGCAGGGCAATTTTCCCTTGAATGAACTTCCCGAATCCGTCCCAATCGGCAAATTTGGATTTCGAGACCATGGTGTTCCATATTTCATTGGCAACCGGAAAGTTCACCACCTCCTCACCATTGAGTTCGACACTTCCCGTTTTTTCGCCGCTGTTGACGGTGATCACCATGGTGTTCCATTCCCCGACAGGTTTCGTAACATCTTTTGTAGGTGCAATCATATCATAAAGTGCGCCCGCCTGATGCGTGGTACCCGCCTTGGCATCGGGATGTTTTTCATTGTCGAGCACTTGAATTTCGGGACCCGTATTGTAAGGTTTTTTGAATTCTTCGTCTTCCTGTACGCCCCACATCACCCCACTATTTCCGCCTTCCGAGATTTTCCAATCCAGCGAAAGTATAAAATTGGTGAACTCTTTTTTAGTGACCAAATCGTGTATTTCGCCATCCGGACGATTTTTTGGAGGATGGAAAACCATAGCGCCATCCTCTATTTTCCAATTGTCGGAAACGTCGTCATTCTGAAATTCTTTCCATCCATCGAATGATGTGCCGTCGAAAAGCACCGTCCATTCTTGTGGAGGCTTGGACGCTTCCGCCTCTTCAACGCGTTCGGCGGTCATTTCTTCTTGGGATTTTTCAGTTTTGTCCTTGCAACCGATAATCGATGCTGCGATGAATAGGGTTAGAATTAAGTTTTTCATGGGATGTATTTTTTTAATTTAAAAATTTGAACCTTTTTGGATGCAGTAAACGGGGCATTCAGCCACATCCTATTTTCGGTTTCGTGTTAAGCTTTTGATTTAGTAATGAATAGTGATCTGTTTTTTTTAATGCCAACCGCAATTGCTACTGCCTACCTATCAAGTCCCAATATTCTTTTCAATCGGTCTTTATCGATATCGGCGCCTGCAAAATCGTCGAACGCCCTTTCGGTCGCTTCGATGATATGGTCTTGGATGAAAACGGCACCTTCGCGGGCGCCCTGTTCGGGACTCTTGATGCAGCACTCCCACTCCATTACCGCCCAAACATCGCAGCCATATTGGGTAAGTTTTGAGAAAATAGTCTTAAAATCGATCTGACCGTCTCCCAACGAACGGTACCTTCCGGCGCGGTCGCCCCAATTGTTATAGCCTCCAAAAGCTCCTTTTTTCCCGGTGGGATTGAACTCCGAATCCTTTACATGGAACGATTTTATAAACTCATGATAATGATCGATGTACTCGATATAATCAAGCTGTTGTAATACAAAATGGCTGGGGTCATATAGAATGTTGACTCGCTTATGGTTTCCGGTAGCTTTTAAAAAGCGTTCAAAGGTGTCGCCATCGTGCAGGTCTTCCCCGGGATGGATTTCATAACAAACATCGACGCCTTCCTTATCATAATGGTTTAGAATCGGCATCCAGCGTTTGGCCAGTTCCTCGAAGCCCATCTCTACCAATCCGGGTGGACGCTGCGGCCAAGGGTGCCATGTGTGCCAAAGCAATGCTCCGGAAAAGGTCGCAGATGTATTAAGTCCCAATCGACGACTGGCGGTCGCTGCTTTTTTGACCACATCTACCGCCCATTCGGTACGGGCCTTTGGATTATTTTTAACCTTATCAGGGGCAAAATTATCGAACATCAGATCATAGGCGGGGTGCACCGCGACCAATTGGCCCTGTAAATGGGTGGATAGTTCGGTGATTTCGAGTCCGTAGGAGTTTATTTTTCCTTTGAGCTCATCGCAGTAGTCCTGGCTTTCGGCAGCCTTGTCGATATCGATGAGAAAACTTTCCCAAGTCGGTATCTGAATACCTTTATAACCCAAATCGGCGGCCCATTTGCACATGCCGTCCAAAGAATTGAACGGCGCTTTATCATCTACGAATTGCGCCAAAAACACTGCTGGCCCCTTAATTGTTTTCATACCCATATTATTTCCTTTTTGTTACCGAACTTATCCCAAATAGTGGTCGAGTTGAGACTGCTTTGAATTATGTGATTAGAATTTTTATAGGTCATTTTTGTGCTATTTTAGGCAAAATTTTCTAGCATAGCAATAACTACGGTATAAAATTTTAACGAAGAATGGCGCAAAAAGGGACATAAAAAAATAATCGGCATATTTCAAAACAGTCTCTAAAGAATAAGCCTTATATTTAAATCCCATAAATCATAATTTCTACGGGAAGTGATAAATATAAGGAAAACCATCAGAAATAAAATAAGATTTAGTGTATGAATTTGGATGAACACTATGATGCCATTGTGGTCGGCACCGGAATCAGTGGGGGCTGGGCGGCCAAAGAACTGTGTGAAGGCGGATTAAAGACTTTGGTGCTCGAACGCGGACGGATGGTAAAGCATATCGAGGATTATCCCACGATGAACGATGACGCTTGGGACTATCCCCTAAAAGGAGAACTCTCACAAGAGGATGTGAAAAAATACCACGTTCAAAAAAGGCTAGGATGGGCGCCAAAGGAAGACAACAAGCATTTTTTTGTCAACGATCTCGAACATCCCTACGTAGAAACCAAACGTTTCGACTGGATCCGTGGCTATCAGGTGGGCGGACGATCCCTTACCTGGGGCCGCCAAAGCTATCGATGGAGCGATATCGATTTTGGCGCGAACAAAAGGGAGGGTATCAGCATCGACTGGCCCGTTCGTTATGCCGATATTTCGCCGTGGTACGATAAAGTAGAGGAATATATAGGGGTAAGCGGTGAAAATTTGGGACTTAAGCAATTGCCCGATGGAAAATTCCAGCCCAAGATGGACCTCAACTGTGTCGAAGAAGATTTTAAAAAATCCGTATCCGAGAAATTCGATGACGGCCGCCTTGTAACCATCGGCCGCACTGCCCATATTACAGATCCAAAAGCTACTTTCGAAGGTCGTGGTGTCTGCCAATATCGCAATCGCTGTAGCCGCGGCTGTCCGTTCGGTAGCTATTTCAGCAGTAACTCCTCTACCCTACCGGCAGCGGAACGCACCGGTAACATGACCCTTCGTGCCAATTCCATCGTCTATGAAGTCATGTATGATGACGCTACCAAACAAGCCACCGGTGTAAAGGTCATTGATGCGGAGACCAACGAAAAAATGGAATTCAAGGCGAATGTCGTATTTCTCTGCGCTTCGGCCATGGCATCCGTCGGTATTTTGATGCAATCGAAGAGCGCACGTTTTCCCAACGGTATGGGCAACGATTCCGATGCCCTCGGTCGGGGTATTATGGACCATCATTATAAACTGGGCGCTACGGCAAAAGTAGACGGCAGTCTCGATAAATATTACAAAGGGCGACGCGCCAATGGCTTCTACATTCCCCGTTTTGTTAATTTAGATGAAAAAACAAATCGAGAAGGTTACATCCGCGGTTTCGGATATCAAGGAACCGCCAGCCGCCAAGATTGGTCGGAAGGGATTGCCGAAATGAGCTACGGTAAGGAATTGAAGGAAGAAATACTGAAACCGGGCAAATGGCAGATCGGCGTTACCGGTTTTGGCGAGTTTTTACCCTATGATGACAATCGGGTCACCCTAAGTACAACGGAAAAGGACAAATGGGGATTACCGCAATTGGATTTCGACGTAGAATTCAAGGAGAACGAAATGAATATGCGTAAAGACATTACCAAAGAAATCGTGGACATGTTTAACGCGGCCGGCTTCAAAGACGTACAGCCTTATGATGAAGTGACGGGGCCAGGATTGGGCATCCATGAAATGGGAGGAGCGCGTATGGGCCATAGTGCCGAAACATCCGTAGTCAACAAAAACAACCAAGTACATAATGTACCCAACGTATACGTTACCGATGGTGCCTTCATGACCTCATCCAACTGCGTAAACCCATCCTTGACCTATATGGCATTTACGGCAAGGGCGACAGATCATGCGATGAAACAGTTGAAGGCGGGTAAATTTGCTTGAAAGGCCAACAACCTGCGCTTTCGTATATTTCGCACCGCTAACCATCATTAATTATGAATAGGATAACCATACCTTTCAACAGGCATCTATAATTATGGAAAACGCTTCTGCCCGTGCCCTTTGGGGCGATTATTTGGATAAACATCTAGAGCATGCCTTTGTCGACACGCCCCAAGTAGACTACTTCTGCAACAATGAACAGGATGCCAACGAATGTGCCGAACTCGTGAAACAAGGTATCAAAAGGGCAACTTCCCATTCGCTCTTGGGGATGCAGTACCGCAAACAACCTTTACCCAAAATCGGGGATTTCATTGTCGTCACCGATTGGGAGGGCAAAGCCCAATGCATCGTGCGCACTACCAAGGTCACCCTGAAACCCTTCTTCGCCATCGATTCTGAATATGCCCAACGCGAGGGCGAGGGCGATAAAAGCCTTGGGTATTGGAAAAAGATACATTGGGAATATTACACTAAAGAACTGGAGTCTTTTGGGCGCGTACCACGAGAGAGTATGATCGTGGTCTGTCAAGAGTTTGAGATGGTGTTTCGGAGATAGTTTGTGCTATCACTCACAAATCGCTAGCGCGAGCGTCTCGTTTGTTGCGCATCGCCGTTTTGCCCCAGTATGTATTGAAATTTTATCTGCTTCTTGTTTGACAGTGCTTGCAAACCCCATTATCCCAAATTTTGTTTCAATTTTCAGTTTTTCTATGGATTGTCGATGGTATGCCTAGTACACTATACAAAACTTGTTTACCTTGTTCCCATAAGAAAATAGCACCTTCTTCAATTAGATATCGAACAGTATGCAACTAAAAATCCTCTTTCCCATTCTAACTATTATAGTATGTCTCTTTTCTTTGAGTGCAAAAGCCCAAGCCCCGAAATGGGAAAATCCCGAATGGGAAAATCCTGAAATATTCGAGATCAATCGGGAGGCGCCTACCGCATCCTTCTATAGATATGAGGATGCCCAGAATGCACTTGAAAACGAAAGTTGGAAGAATTCTCCTTTGTATCTGTCCTTAAACGGGAAATGGGATTTTAAATACGTCGAAAGCGTGCCCCAACGGCCCATCGGTTTTTTTCAGGAAGATTTTGACAGGTCGGAATGCGACAAAATCGAGGTGCCTTCGAACTGGGAACTGCAAGGGCACGGTACGCCCATTTACACCAATGTGATATATCCCTTTCCGAAAAATCCGCCTTTTATTCCTCACGACTCGAACCCGGTGGGAAGCTATCTGCGTTCGTTCGAAATCCCTTCAACTTGGGACGGGAAAGAAATATTCCTGCATTTTGGTGGGGTCAGCGGTGCGATGTATGTTTGGGTCAACGGCCAAAAAGTGGGCTATAGCGAGGGCAGCAAGACGCCCGCAGAATTCAAAATCACCAAATATCTAAAAGGGGGCGCAAACGCCTTGGCCGTTCAAGTGCTACGCTGGTCGGATGCCAGCTACATGGAAGATCAAGATTTTTGGCGGCTAAGCGGAATAGACCGTGACGTCTATCTCTATGCGACTAACAAAACCACTATCAAAGATTATCGCGCCATTGCCGATCTTGAAAACAATTATACAGATGGCAAACTCAATTTGAGTCTTAAAATCGCAAACAACGGTAAAAAAAGCAAGGGCTCGGTCGAAGTCCGTCTTTTGGATGGGGACAATGAAATCTATTCGGAAACTAAGACAACGGATTTTTCAACTGAAGGCACCGCTTTGAATTTTGAAAAATCCATTCCGAAGGTGCAGCCTTGGAACGCCGAAAAGCCGCAGTTGTATTCATTAGTATTCCTCCTAAGGGATAAAAAAGGAAAGGTCACCGAGGCCATCAGCTCCAAAATCGGTTTCCGGAAAATCGAGATTAAGAACAACCAATTTTTGGTCAACGGACAGCCCGTGCTCATCAAAGGTGCCAATCTACACGACCACGATGAAACGACCGGACACGTCATTAGCGAGGAGGTGACACTAAAAGATATGGAGGTCATGAAACAAAACAACCTCAACGCCATTCGCTGTAGCCATTACCCTAAAAATCCGTTTTTCTACCGGATGGCGGATAAATATGGATTTTATGTGGTCGACGAGGCCAATATCGAGACCCACGGTATGGGCGCTACCAACCAAGGGCTTGACAACGACGAGGCTGCCAAGGAAATACATCCGGCCTATCGGCCTGAATGGAAAGCTATGCACCTCGACCGCACCCAGCGTATGTACGAACGGGACAAGAATTTTACCTCGATCGTTACTTGGTCGCTGGGCAACGAGGCGGGCAACGGTGAAAATTTTGTGGCTACCTATGAGTGGCTGAAAGAACAAGATAGTACCCGCCCGGTTCAGTATGAAGGCGCGAACCAATATGACAACACCGACATACAGGCCCCAATGTATGCTCAGATCCAAACCATGATAGACTATGCGGAAAACGACCCGAAGCGCCCGTACATTCAATGCGAATATGCACATGCGATGGGCAACAGCGTCGGCAACTTGCAGGATTATTGGGATGTCATCGAGAAATACGAGGTACTTCAAGGCGGCTTTATCTGGGATTGGGTCGATCAAGGCCTTTTGACTAAAAACGATGAAGGAACACCATTCTACGCATTTGGCGGTGACTTCGGTGCATCGGATCTTCAAAACGACGATAATTTTTGCCTCAACGGATTGGTAAATCCCGACCGTTCGGCGCATCCGGCTTTACACGAGGTTAAAAAAGTGTACCAGTATGTGAAGTTTTCCTCCGACAATCCTAAATCGGGAGAGGTGACGTTGACCAACTATTATGATTTCACGAACCTTTCGGAATATGATTTTTCTTGGAAACTAATGAAAAATGGCAGTGAGGAAGCCTCGGGAACCATTTCGGATGTTTCCGTAGAACCCTATGCTTCCCAAACTGTACAGATCGATTTACCGGAACTATCCGATTCCAAGGCCGAATATTTTTTGAATGTGTATGCCACAACAAAAAAGGACGCCCCCTTGATTCCAAAAGCTTATGAAATCGCTTATGCCCAATTTCAGCTTACTGATTTTACTCCAGCGGCTTTCGAGAACGATACTTCAGGTTTATCCGTTATCAAAGAGGGTGATACCATCAAAATAATGGGAGACGGGTTTGAAGTGGACATCAATAGTGCCACCGGCATTTTAACCTCGCTCGATTACGGCAACGGAAATCTGATTTTACAAGGCATGCAAGTGAATTTTTGGCGCGCGCCGACCGATAACGACTTCGGATACAATATGCCCAAAAGGCTAAAAGCTTGGAAGGAAGCGACCAAGAACCATAAGCTTATTAGTCTACAGTTGAATTCGAAAGTTGAGGAAAAAGGAATGGACGCGCTAAAGCTGACGGACAATCCCTTTAAAGTCAAGGACAAGTTGGACATCACGGCCTCTTTTGACCTTCCTTCGGTCGGCGGACAGGCAGCAATCACCTACGCCGTTAACAAAAAAGGGGAACTGATGATCAATACCCAATTGACGGGAATTAGCGAAGACCAACCCATTCTGCCCCGATTCGGAAACAACCTGATTATTGACAATGCCTATGACAATGTGAGCTGGTACGGTAGAGGGCCTTTCGAAAACTATCAAGATCGAAAAACAGCGGCACTTGTAGGGTCTTATGACGCCAAAGTTTCCGATTTATATTTTGAATACATCCGTCCGCAAGCCAATGGTAACCGTAGTGATGTCCGCACGCTATCGTTTACCAATAGCAAGGGCAAGGGTATCGAAATCACTGCTCCACAAACCTTTGGTTTCAGCGCACACCACCAATACAATTCCGATTTTGACGAGGGTATGGAAAAACACCAACGCCATACCTACGACGTTCCAAAAAGGGACTTGATCAACATCAATATCGACCACAGCCAAATGGGTGTCGGCGGCGATAACAGCTGGGGCTATCTGCCCCATGAGCAATATCAGATCAAGCCGGGGGATATGTCATTTAGTTATATGATTCGACCGGTGCGGTAGTTTTTACTTCTCCAACTCGACCCAGACGTTACCGCCCTTATTAGACTCTACAGTAGCCTCGATAAAGTTCATCCCGCGAACACCATCGTTCATGGTCGGGAATTCGCCTTCATCGTATTTCTTGCCTCGAATCGCCTTGGCAACACCCAAATAGATGTTCGCCATGGAATCGAAGATACCTTCTGGGTGTCCCGGCGGTAATTTCGTACCTTCCAAAGAGAGTTTGCTATTGTAGGCATGGCCAGGTTTATAGATCTGCGTCGGTTTGGTATCGCTCAGCACATAAAGAAAATTCGGATTTTCCTGCTCCCACCGAAAAGCGCCTTTTTCGCCGTAGATAGAAATTGCCAATCCATTTTCCTCTCCAGTGGCGACCTGGCTGCTTCGAATGACGCCTTTGATATGGTCGCCCATGCGAATCAGAACGGTGCCATCGACGTCCATTTTATTATCCTTGTACAAATAATTGAAATCGCTCAATATCGATTTTACTTGCAACCCGGTGGTATATTCCACCATATTGAAAGCGTGAACGCCTATATCGGCGATACAAGAACTGATACCCGCTTTTTCGGGGTCCAACCGCCAGACGGTAGAACGCTTTTTCTTATCGTGAATGATTTCGTTAATCCATCCTTGGTAATACACGGCATCGACCTTGTGAATTTTCCCTAAGGCCCCTTTCTTGATCATTTCTCGCATCTGGCGTACCATGGGGTAGCCGGTATACGTATGGGTCAACGCAAAAACGGTTCCCGCTTTTTTATGGGCTTTTCGTAAAATCTTTGCCTCTTCCAAGGAGGTAGTCATCGGTTTTTCGCAGATGACATGAAATCCATTTTCTATCAGCTTCAATGCCATGGGAAAGTGCAAAAAATTCGGCGTCAATATCGAACATACTTGAATACGTTTGTTCGCGGGTAGCTTCAATTCCTCTTCGACCAACGTGTCGAAATCTTTGTAGATTCGATCGGTCGGCACATCGATTTCTTTGGCAAAGGCGATACTATCTTTGATATCGGGATTAAAAACCGCTCCTACGATTTCATAATTATCGTTGATCTGTGAGGCTACACGGTGAAGTATCCCAATAAGGGAATCTCCGCCACCGCCCAATATTCCTAATCTGATTTTTTTTGGCATTTGTGTTTCTGTTTTAGTTTTTAAAACCCATTGATTTTTCGAGAGTGTTAATTTAATAAAATATACGCTCTTAGCATGAGTTTACAAGAAAAATAGAGATTTTGGAAAAGGTTTTGGTGCGGTATCTAGAGAGAATAATCCGTTTTTTCGAGTTGAGCGATAAGTGCATTGCTGAAAACAAGCACGCAACGCGGTTGGCGGGAGTCTCTTCGTCGGTTTCTGTTTTAATCCATTTTAGTAAAAAAAGGAATCCTCTCGAGGGGGGCATCTATCTCGAAGGTTTTATTTCCTTTTACCATTTTACCATCGTCTCCTTTCCATTTGCCTTTTGGCAACACTACCTTTCGCTTGCGGCCGCTTTTTTCGACCACTGGCGCGACCAGTATTTTATCCCCCAACATGAATTGGTCTTTTATGGTTTCATACCCCGCATCAGGATACACCAAAGCCATAGGTCTAACAATAGGATTTCCCGTAATCGAAGCATTTTTGGCCAATTCCATGATTTTGGCGCTCATTTGACCGTGCAAATCTGCGGCTTTCTTACACAGTTGGGCGTTTTCAGGGGATAAAACCCGCCAAGGAGCCACCGAAAATTGCATCATCGGCATCAACGCATGAACCTGCGCCGACCTTACGATGAGCTCTTCATCGATTTCCGAACCTTCTAAAAAGGAAAGATATTGCCCCCCACCGATCATATCGGGACAGGTATAGGCATAGCCCATCATACTTTGCGACATCACATCGGGAATCAATTTTTCTAGATCCGACCACAAATGGCTTTTGTCCCTCAATCGCTGTGCCAACGGCAAGCCCGCCATTTTCCACGAGGCCCGGTATTCATTTAAAGGATAATCTAGTCCGACTTGCGCGAAATACGAGGTTTGATCGTTGGGAGTGCCCGCTTTAAAAGACACCACATCGTTGGTGTAAAAATCAGCATCCCCCGCATCGAATTTAAAGCCGTCTACGCCATACTCCTTTTGTAGATAATCCAGTTGGTCTTTGAACCAGGCCCTTGCTTTCGGATTGCTCAGATCCAGACAGGCACTGGCCCCGTTCCACCATCGGATGATGGCCGCCTTGTTTTTAGTGTTCGACCAAAGTACTTCTTGCTCTTTTTGAGAGTCGAGAAGCAGCATACCTTCTTCCGCCAAATATCTAAATTCCCTAGAATCAGGACTTATAAATGGGCATACCCACAGCATTACCTCGAAACCCATGTCGTGCAATTTATCCATCATACCCTTGGGGTCTTTGAACTTACGCGGCGAAAATTCCCAGATACCGTAGTTTTCTTGCCAAGTATCGTCCAACATCAGAACACCCGGCTCGTAGCCGTTATCAAGTATCCCTTGGGCATATTCTAGGATATCGTCTTCGTTCTGGTCGTATTGCAGCTCTATCCACGTATTGAACTGTGGCTTTGTGAACAGGGACTCCGCGGGTATTTTTCCGTTCGGGGGAAAAAAGTTATCCACGCAATAGGTATAGGCATCCTTTAAGTTCTTTCCCGCTTCGCCACTCAGTATTTTTCCATCACGGGTCGAGACCGAGATTATGCCCTGTTGAAAACTATATTTTATGGGCACCTCGCTCCACACATATCGGCCTTTACTTGACAAAAGCAACGGTTGTGCCTGATTGCCCGCATTATCGCCCCATAGATCACGGGTCAATTCTGTAGTGGCATCGTAGGGCATTTCATTGCCGAAGGTGCTTAAACCTCCCCACCAGTATTCGCCTGGCAGTATATCTAATCGCAATGTATCTGGAACTTGGGAAGTTGCATGGAAAATAGCCAAAATTAGGGACAAGCAAAAAATTAGATTTGATTTCATAGTGTGCATCCTGTTAGTTTAAGTTCATATAGATTCGGAGTTTCTGCCGTCCAAGAAAAAATAAAATCAATCCGTCGTCACCTTGCTATCCCACCACGTCTCGTTCGGCTCAAAATCCTCGGATAAAAACTCCATCCGTTGCGCTTCTAGGCTTGGCATCAGCACATCGATTTTCTCTTGATGGTTTTTCTTGGCCAAGGCTTCGTCGAAGGTGTTATCTTGACTCGGCATACTGGCGTTGACCTTTTCGAGATAGGATTGCAATAGGTCGCCCAATCTCTCGGATACTTCTGCATTTTCGGAAAATACATTGGTCTGTTCGCCGGGGTCGGCTTCCAGATCGTAGAGCTCTTGACGGTCATCTTCATAATAGTGGATCAATTTCCATTTGCCTTCGCGCACAATAGATCCCGGTTCACCACCTTGATTGCCATAGTGGGGATAATGCCAAAACAAAGCCCGGCCATCCAACTTTTGCCCTTCGAACAAGGGTTTTAGACTGACACCGTCGGCATGTTGTTCGGGTTTTAGGGAGATACCCGCAAAATCGAGGAGCGTGGGAAAAAAATCGGCCCCGGTTACCGGATAGTCAATCGATGCGCCATTTTTCAATCCGGGCACTTTAATAAAGTAGGGTTCGCGGATGCCGCCCTCCCATTGGTATCCTTTTCCGCCACGCAGCGGAAGATTTGTAGTTGAAAAAGCATCCCCAGAGGCTACTCCGCCATTGTCGGAAGTGAATATTACAATAGTATTTTCATCCAAACCCAGTTCGTTTAATTTATCGAGAACGAGACCAATGGCATCATCCATTTGCTCAACGAGTCCCGCGTAAACTGGATTGTCCTGTACGGTACGGATGGGCAGCACACGCTCCATTTCATAACCATGGTCCTTAATGCCCATTTTATCGGCCTTATCCCGATATTTTTCCCATTTTTTCTCCGTAGTTTGAATCGGACCGTGAACGGCGTAAAAAGACAGGTAGGCAAAGAAGTTACTGTCCTTATTTTTTTCGATAAAATCGGAGGTTTCCTTCGCAAGACGCATCGACAAGTTTTGTCCTTTATCCTTATTTTCCAAATTCGGATTTTCCCAAGGCGAAAAATAACCGCCTATCGGACTGCCGACATCCCAACCGCCTTTGTTTACATCGAACCCGTGATCCTCCGGCCAAGAGCCCTTTTCGCCCAAATGCCATTTTCCGGCAAAAAAAGTGTGATATCCGTTGGCCTTCATCGCCTCTGCCAAGGTGGTATCTTTTGCGGGAAGGTCACGGACATATTCCGCGGGAAGCAATTTGTCGTTCCTGCCCTGTTTCCGCCAATCGGTACCGGAAGCCGCCCCGATCCAATCGGTAATGCCGTGGCGTGCGGTAAACTGCCCGAGCATGATACTCGCGCGAGAAGGACTACATACCCGACTTGCGGCATAGCCTTGGGTGAACATCGTTCCCTCCTTGGCTATTTTATCCATGTTAGGGGTCTCATAATATTTGCTGCCGGTGATACTTAGGTCATGGATGCCAAAATCATCGGCCAAAATAAAGACGACGTTCGGTTTTTTTGGATTCTCCGTCGCGCCTTTTTCTTTGCAGCCAACGAAGATAAGCAGGCAAAGTATCAGCGTTAACCTGCCTACCCCTACCTCGCCTGCAGTCAGGCGGCAGGTAGCCCTATAAAATTTTCTCAAATTCAATTGCAATGTTGGCATAGTCCAATGATATTAATTCAGGTTTCGTTTTACCAGCACTCCATCGCCGGTTACGATTTCCGCGTAACTGAGCGATAATTATCATGCTGCCATAGAACATGTTAATACTAGAATACATGGGTTAAAGTTTGAAGGTACAACTATTCACAAATGCTTGTTTCAAATTTACATAGTAATCCTATAAAACATTAGGCAACAAAACCACATAAAACTTAAATTAATGTGATAATAAATTATTTATTTTTCAATAAAAGCTGCTGACCGATGGCCTGCTATATTAGTTCGGGCATTTCAATTTCTTGGAAGGCTATCCGTAGTTAAATCTTGGTCAATTTCTTCCCTTTCGTCCAAAAACTCAGTCCGTCAAAAGATGGGCAGTTTCCAACGACCATAAACAACAACTGGATCGTCCTTGACAAGAAAAATAAGCATCTCACCACATAAAAATCCATTTTCACAACACCTTCATACGGTTTTACAACATCTGTAAGAAAACTACCCATCATCCGTGAATATGTACCATCTTTTTCCTCCTCTTGCTATTCGCCATGGGCCGTCTTTCGGCTCAGCAGGACCAGAAGTATACCTTTTACCGGTTCAATATGAACCTGATAAACCCGGCTTTCGCGGGTGCTGACGGAACCACCGATTTCGGAATCAACATAAGAAGCCAGTGGGCCGGGGTGCAGGGTGGTTTTACTTCCAACGATGCCAACACCGAGGGTCTGACGACCTATGGCATCCAATCGGATCCATCGCTGATGAATATCGATGGGTTTTCTTTCTATGCTTACTTTGCTAGTTTTTCAGTTGGTTTCTATCGTTTATTTGAACTTTATAACATTTTGAATAAACGTCCGGTTTAAGAGCGTTTAACTTTTGCTCTAGCCAGTTTTTTTCTTTTTTACGTAAAGTAATATTTCATGATTTTCATCTGGAAGCTTCGTTGTACCTATCATTTCCAGTCCCAATTTTTCCAAAAGTCGTTGGGAAGAAATATTCTCTTTGGATGTTATTGCTTTAATTTCCTCAATTTGAAATTCTTCAAAAGCAGCTTTTATTAATCTATTTGCCGACTCATAAGCATAGCCTAATCCTTCATATTTAGGTAAAAGACCAAATCCGATATCAATACCGTCTACTCCATCTCTGTTATAGAGTCCGCAAGTTCCAATTTTTGCGCCATCGGCCTTTGTAATTAAAGAATAACTTGAATAGCCTAGGGCATTTAATTGTGGGAGCATTTTAATCTGAATATATAGTTTCGCATCTTCAATTGAATTAATTCCTCTATCTCCAACATACTTGATGAACTTTGAAGTGTTCATTATATGGTAAATTAATTCAGCATCTTGTTCTAAAGTTGGTCTTATCAATAATCTCTCAGATTCAAATTCTTTATGCATTAATTTTATGTTTTATTTTTAGAACGTAGGATCATTATCATTAATTCTATCCATTCTTTGCATGATTTAGTGAATCGTTTATTTGAACTTTATGTGTTTTACTTTATCACTTCGAAAATTCTTTCACTTTGAGAACCTTCCCATTTTAATTCATCGTTGTACCAAACCTTCGTAACTATCTCATTGGCGTTACTTTTATCAATTTCCGTTTTGATAATGTCTGAGTCGGTCCCCGAAAATTCAATTTTTGTTTTGGAATAATTATTTTCAACGAGTTTAGTACTAGGAAAAACCATTAAATATTTTCCGTCTCCCCCCTCAACAATTCTGATGCCCTTTGGGTAATCTAGGTTTCCTTCGAAATATTTCACCCAATTGTTATTAATCCGATGGTAAATGGAAATATCTGATTCATTGAGTCCACTATCCAATTCAAAAAGATTTTTTCCAATCATATTAACATATTTTATCGATATGGCGGTATCAATATTGACACAACATTCTTTGTCGTTCGAGCAGGCCATGATGAGAAAAAATCCTATTATCGATATTATTAAAATATTTTTCATTAGATGAATATATAAAATCGACTATTTAAACTTTATAAAGTTATTATTTTTATTCTATTGGGGACGATATTAGCGCCCGTAGTTTAGCAGGCGATTTGCGAGCATAGCCGAAGATCAAAAAAGCAAAAGATGGACCGATCTATTGACTTCCGCAAGTAATGAATGTATCATATGCAATACAAAAGGCAACTGGAACAATGCAAAAGGAAAGATCAGGTGAGAACCGGGGTGAAGGAGTTGCCGATGATGAACTTGATCATAGGGAAGGTCTTCAAGAAGATTTGATAGGACGGATTCAAAAAAGAACACGTGAGGGCAAGGACCATGTCAACGATGGCCTGAAGTAGCGAACCTACATTGGATAAATTCAAATCCCCTCAAAACGGGATTTCGATCAATTAACCGGTCGAAACTTCCATCTTTTTACCGCAACACGTTGGCGGGGCCGTACGATATTAGGACATTCTTCCGGGTGGTTGAAACTAAGAACTGGAATATATGGCGAATACTAAGATGGCCGATAGAAGACCTACTATGAACAGATCGTATGACCTCTCTTTTGACCTAACTTTTTTTCTTCTGGACATGCTATATTTTGAGTTTAGATTACATTGTGGCGGGATTGTAGTGCCCAAAAAGATGAAATCGGTAAATCAAGTGTTAAGTGTGCTTATTTTCCCGTTGGTATGGCCTGCTTCCTCAGCAGGGCCTGGAAGACATCCACGATTCTTTCTTGAAAGGGCTCCGGCGCCCCTCCGGCAATGATCCAATCATTCTCGACGAATTTCATGCTCTCGACATTGAATTCGTCCAGATGGCATGTCAGGGCATCTTTCTTGTTAGATGTATACATCTGTCCAAAGAGACGCCTAATATTTTCGGTCATATTGAATTTCGTATGGCATAAACATATCGCGATAACTTGATCAAAAAAATTATTTACGATGTAATGTCAATAAAGGTTGCCAACTGTTTTTTATGATGTAATATTTGAACTTTATTGGATATTTCTAAATCAAAAAGTTCCCCTTTGAAAAAAAGGAATTTGGTTAGTTTTTAAGCACGGGATTGTTAAACTTTTCGGCCGGTAACCAGTATGTAGATTAACAGGATAACAGCTACTACCTTCGAGCCAAAAAAAAATTCCAGCTTATCCCTGTTCCGAGTAATTAAGGTGGGCCCGTGTAGGGTTCTAATCGGGACATTGACTCAAAACACCGGTATACAAATATCAAAGCAATTTCGCACTGAAAGTGTCCCCTTGCGAAATATCCCCGGTCTCGAACCCCTTTTTGAACCATCGTATGCGCTGTTCCGATGTACCATGGGTAAATGCGTCGGGAACGACCTTTCCGGTCGATTGTCGCTGTAAGCGATCATCGCCTATCGCATTTGCGGCGTTCAGTGCTTCTTCGAGATCGCCCGGTTCCATCATCTGGGTGTTGCGTTGGGAACGGTTTGCCCAGACACCCGCAAGGAAGTCCGCCTGTAACTCCAATCGGACGGAGTATTTATTGAACTCCACCTCGCTTATCTGCCCCCTAAGACTGTTGACCCTGTCCATTGTGCCCGTTAGTTTCTGGATGTGGTGACCTACCTCATGTGCGATGACATATGCTTGGGCAAAGTCTCCGGGAGCGTTCATTTTATTTTCCATATCCTGAAAAAAGCTCAGGTCAAGATATAGCTTCTCGTCACCGGGACAGTAGAACGGGCCTGTCGCGCTGGAGGCGGAACCGCATGCGGACGATACATAACCTGAAAAAAGGACCAAGGTAGGTTCCCGGTAATTATCCAGGACACCGTTCCAGACATCTTCCGTACTGGCAAGGATTGCGGCGCTGAATTGCGCTTGCTCGTTCTCCTTTTCGGTACCCTGATAGGACCCGGCGGAAATGGCCTGAGTGCCATTGCCCGAGAAAAAGTTTCCAAAAAAGTCCAATGGGTTGAAACCCGTTATAAATGAAAGTACGATCACCACGCCTACGATAATTAAACCGGTCTTTGAAAAAAGAAGTTTCAACAACGGGGCCAATAGCATTGGATTAAATCCACCGATACCTTTACCTGAACCTGATCGCCCCCTTTGGTCCTCAACGTTCGAACTTTTGCGTTTATTCTCCCATTTCATATTATCAATTTAAAAATTTTTGACATCTCACATTGAGGTTCGTTTGCAAAATTAATGATTATAGGGTTGCCTATATCTTCTTTAAATGACATTCTATCTTTTATTTGAACGCTTACTCTTGGTTACCCTCATTCTCCATTCCTCGATATAGACATCTAATCGGAGTAGTACCCAATTTACTTTTCCCATATGGAATTTTTGAGGATTATATTTGCAATCCATGGCCACTAGGTTACTTCTTACCCAATTTTTAAGTTCTTTATGCTCGGGATCCCTGGGCTTCGACACTATCTTCAAAAAGTCATAACACCCCGGAAGACCGCCTACATCCTCCGAGGGACTACGATACTCCCAATCTGTAGGACAGCTTAAAGGTATTGTTTAGTTTATTATGATGCTATCTTCTTAGTGGCATACATCTAATCCGGTGGCACATAACCTATTACCGTATGTGTTCTTTTGGTATTGTAAAATTCGATGTATTCGCTTGCCATTTGATATAGGTGGAGTCCTCTGTTGGGAGGGTTCAGATATATCTTTTCGTCCTCCATATTTGCTATAAGTCGTATCTTAGTAATTTTAATAGGGGCTTCTATCCAAGATCCAGTGATATTGCTCGATGCGAGGCGACCAAACTTTTCCAAACCAATGATAAATCGATTCAAGTTATATATGTTTGTTGGACTTTGTTCCATCCTAATGCCCCGCTGCGATAGGTCCGTTGCCAATGACGGATTATTTCTTCCCACAGGCTTTGAATCGTCAGTGGTTGTAGATAGCATTACTGAAACGGCAAGACATTTGGCTGTAAACACGAACGGCGACATCTACGTGAATTTCAAGTCTGCCGGTCCTGATGGATCCTTGGTTGCTCTACGGGATAATGATAATGACGGCAGGGCTGATATAATTGAAAAATTCGGAATTTCAACAAAAGATCAAAAGAAATGGGGCTATTCCACGGCGGCCCTGATCTATAACGGGTATTTATATTTTAGTACCGAACTGGTGGTGTACCGCTATAAATTGAATCCTGATACCTTTTTGCCAGAAGGCGAAATGGATACGGTACTGACCGATGATCACCCCCACGGATCCCATGAACATATTGGCAAGCCGCTGGCATTTGACGATGGGGGCAATATGTATGTTCCGTTTGGTGCGCCCTCTAACGCATGTCAAGAACCGAAACGTACGCCCGGTGCGCCAGGGCTCGATCCCTGTCCGCAATTGGAAGACCATGGCGGTATCTGGCGTTTCGATGCCAACAAATTAAACCAGACACAAAAGGATGGCTATAGATATGCAACGGGTGTCAGAAGTGTTGTAGCGATGGATTGGAACTCCGTGGATGGGGAATTGTATGTGGTCATGCATGGGCGCGACGACCTGCTACGATTATGGCCCGATAAATATTCACCTTGGGAAAGTGCCCTTTTGCCATCCGAGGAATTTATTAGGGTAACCGAGGGTTCCGACTTCGGATGGCCGTATTGTTATTACGATCAAATACGGGGCGAAAAAGTACTGGCACCCGAATATGGAGGTGACGGCCAGATTGTGGGTAGGTGCGCCGATTTTGAGGATCCTATTATGGGTTTCCCAGGACACTGGGCACCAAACGATCTGGTATTCTATACCGGCGACCAATTTCCCGAACGGTATAAAAATGGTGCGTTTGTCGCCTTTCATGGTTCCACCAATCGGGCGCCGTATCCGCAATCGGGTTATTTTGTGGGCTTCGTGCCATTCAAAGACGGTAAAGCCACCGGCGAGTGGGAAGTGTTTGCCGATGGGTTTGCGGAGGTAGATCCCATCGTAAATACCAAGGATGCCCTTCATAGGCCTATGGGCATAGCGGTCGGTCCCGATGGGTCGCTTTATATTTCGGATTCCGTAAAGGGAAAGGTCTGGAAAATAACTTACAACGGGGATACGGAAAATTTCGGGAAAAAAGAGCTCTTGGCGATGGAAGGACGGAAACAAATGTCACACATTCGAACTCCGGATAAAGAAGAGGACAACCTCATGCCCAAAAATTTAGTAGGTGGGGCGCAAATATATCAAAAGTATTGCAGTGCCTGCCACCAAATGAACGGTAGGGGCGCATCGGGCAGGTTTCCTCCGCTAACGAATACCGATTGGGTGACCGGGGATAAGGAAAGGCTGATAAAAGTCGTACTCAACGGTATGGAAGGCAGTTTACCTATCGATGGGGAGGTTTACAATGGGGTAATGCCCCAGCACAGTTTTTTAAGCGATAAAGAAATTGCCGAGGTGTTGACGTACATTCGGTCGAGTTTTGGGAATGAAGCAAATGAAGTAAAAATAAACGAAGTGCAAAAAGTGAGGACGGCACAGCAGGAAAGCGGCGCGAAAATCGCTCCAATCGAAGCAGGTGCCGAAATGTAAAGCAAACTAAAATCCATCCAAATGAAAAAAACATCAGTCATCAGGTCTTTCCGATTTAGTATCGTTTTTTTTCTATTTTCGATGGGAACTGTTTCGGCCCAAAGTTTTGACATCTTAATCAAGGGAGGTCACGTCTTGGATATCAAAAACGGTATCGACAAGATAATGGATGTCGCTATCAAAGAGGGTAAAATAGCCAAAATCGACGCCGAGATCCAGGCAAATCAGGCAGTGACCCTCGTTGATGCCAAGGGACTCTATGTGACCCCCGGCCTGATCGACATCCATAGCCATAACTTTTATGGTACCCAGACCGATACCTACCTGAGCGATTGTAGCATAGTTTATGACCTGAACGGTCTCGCATCAGAGGAATGGGCCGAATAAAACACGATATTCGTAGGCATAAGAACAAGCCTAAATGAGTTCATAGTAAACATAACTAAATATAGCATCATGTTGAGCAGAAGAAAAGCACTGAAAGCCTTGTCAACGCTTCCCGTTGTAGGCGGAATGTTGGGACCAAGTCTTTTGACCGCAAAGACCGTAGAGACGGTGGCCAAACCCACAGCCCGAAATTTTTTTAAAGAACTGGGCGTCCGAACCTTTATCAACGCCGCCGGCACTTACACCTCGATGACCGGGTCTTTGATGTCCAAGCCCGTGACCGATGCCATCAATTTCGGGGCTACCGAGTACGTAAACCTCGATGAACTACAGGACAAGGTCGGAGAACGTATCGCCCAGTTATTGCAGTGTGAATATGCCACGGTGTCCTCCGGTGCTTTCGGTGCCATGTCGATAGGATTGGCGGGAGTGATGTGCGGAACGGACAGTGAAAAGGTAAAACAACTACCCGATACGAACGGACTCAAAAATGAGGTCATCCTTCAGGATGCCCACAACATTGGGTACACACACGCCCTGACCAATACGGGGGCAAAACTGATACGGGTAACGAACGCCCAAGAACTCGAAAGGGCCATTAACAAAAATACGGCCCTATTGTGGTTTTTGAATGCCAATACCGATCAGGGCGAAATAAAGAGGGAGGAATTTGTAACCTTGGGAAAAAAGCACGGCATTCCTACTTTTATCGATGCTGCTGCCGACGTGCCGCCTGTCGGTAATCTATTTAAATTCACCGATATGGGATTTGATCTGGTTGCCTTTTCCGGGGGAAAAGGACTTCGAGGTCCACAAAGTGCCGGCTTGCTTTTAGGAAGAAAAGACCTGATCGAAGCGGCACGTCTGCATACTCCGCCCCGGGGCACGACCATTGCAAGAGGCATGAAAGTCAACAAAGAAGAGGTCCTGGGCATGTTGGTCGCCTTGGAACTCTATTTGGCCAGAGACCATGAAAAGGAATGGAAACTTTGGGAAAACCAGATCAAACTGATAAACGACAGCGCGGCATCCGTAAAGGGTGTTGAAACCGAAATCCACGTACCGCCCCATGCCAATCATGTACCCAGCCTAAAAATACGATGGGACGAAAATCTCGTTAAGATTACCAAAGACGCGATGCGTCAGCAGTTGCGCGAAGGGCATCCATCCATTGAAACCGTGGGCAATAAAGACGAAGTCGGTATTACCACTTGGATGATGGAGCCCGGCCAAGAGCGGATTGTGGCAAATCGGGTTAAGGAAATACTCGAAAATACGTAATTTTGATACTTCAAAAACTTTACCGATGAGAACCTTAATATTTACCATTGCCTTTTTAGGGAGAGCGTAAAAAACCGCAGAGTTTCATCTTCGGGCGCACGTTCCCCATGGTCCTTTCCGCAATCTTTGCGTCATTGAAGTGCCATCTCCCGGAACAGGTCCCGGTGCACGAACGCCTTCGCATGAAAGCCGCTTATGAAGATAGGAAGATAAATGCAAAGACTAATTGTTTCACCCTTGTTTCACCCGATGCAAAAAAGAAAGCCCCTCGATTTCTCGAAAGGCTTGCTATCACTGGGCTCCTCCTCTTGGGCTCGAACCAAGGACCCTCTGATTAACAGCGGTCGGATTATGGGTATAATACGAAGCAAAACAATTTATAATTAATTGATTATTAATGTTTTAATATATTTTGGTTTCATTTGCACTCGTTTGATAGCATCTATTTATGTGCAAATTATGTGCAAATTTTTATCTACCTTTAAAGTATGCAGACAAGTCTAAGCTTGAGTTTGGATACTCGACGGA
>RCMY010001964.1_pt1 | contig 22660 bp, 24 predicted proteins | sample 2041341 | NCBI WGS metagenome assembly RCMY01 (sample SAMN09708234, study PRJNA481090) | Marine sediment metagenome, whole genome shotgun sequencing project.
CCCGCCATAAAGAAGCCGAAGCCGCCCAGCACGTAGGCCAGGCGAGACGTTGCGAGGTACATCATCACTACAAAGAGCGTGAAGAACAGAAGTGATGATCCAAGGTCTCGCTCGGCCACCATGACCAGGAGCGCCACCGCTACGGCCAGCCCGAGTGGTCCGAAGTGCCGGAGGTCCGGGACGTGGAGTCCCGCCACCCTGCGGGTGCTGACGGTAAGGAGCTCCCTCTTGTCCACCAGATAGCCAGCCAGAAACATTGTGAGAACGACTTTCGCAAATTCTCCCGGCTGAATGGTGAAAAGCCCGAGGGAGATCCAAATTCGAGCCCCACGGATTTCCTGCCCAATGAAGGGGAGTAGCGGCAAAAGGAGGAGGGCGGTGCCGGCGATTGCCAGCAGGTAGCGATACTGCTCGAGAGTACGGACGTCTCGAAAAACGACCAAGGTGGTTGTAAACGCCGCAAGACCCACGAGGGTCCAAACCGATTGTCGGGCGGCGAAGTTCTCGTTGAGACGGGCGATCATCACGTAGCCGATGCCGTTGAGGAACGCAACGAGCGGCAGGAGGGTGGGCTCGGCCATTGGGGCGAGGCGTCGGACCACCACGTGCGCCGTCCCCAGAAGGCCCAGGACAAGCACGAGGAATGGAATGACGTTTGGCGGTGTGTCGGACAGCGTGGCCAGAGATGCGAGGCCGAATGCACCTGCGGTCAGCAATCCCGCGCCGATCAAGAGGGTCAGTTCCACCCCCCGGGGGGAATCGGGGCGCAGCCTCGCCGCTCGGGCCGAGGGACCCCGGTGACTTGTTGTAGGAGTAGCGACCATGTAACCGCTACTCCGTGGTGCGGACAAGGGAGAGTTCGAGCTGCTCGACGAACGCCTGAGCGTCCGCCAATGAACCGAACACAGGCGTCTGACCTACCTGATCCCGCGAGGCTGGCTTCAGATCGTTCACGTCCAGGCCGGTGGTCTCAACAGCTTGGGGCTCGATGAACAGCAGGCCGCCCGGTCGGCCCCGGAAAATCACCACTTCACTGGCCCGGGACTCCACAAACCATGCGTTTTTGCCATACGCCGCGAAACCACCGATTCCCAACCCAACAAGTGTCAAGAGTCCGAGTAAGAACAACAAGGCCCGTAGCCGGCGGCCTGATCGCCGGGGTGAGGCGGACACGACCGGGATCTCTTCGGTCGGGAGCTGAAGGGTGACGCGCTCTACGTCCTCATCGGCCGCGTTCTTGGTCGCCGGGTCAGTGTTGTCGCTGGGCGCGGAGTCTTCTGGTGGTGAATCGTCCGGATCGTTTGGTACTACTGGAGTGAAAAGGCTGCTGGCCTCTGCATCGGCATCGCCTAGGGTTTCGAGGTCCAGCGGAGCTACTTCGGCCTCGCCCGCAATGGCCACCGCCGACTCTGGCCCAGCGATGGTGGGGGCGTCATCGATCACGCGAACGATTACCACCGTGATGTTGTCGTTCCCGCCGTTTTGGTTGGCACGTTCTATGAGACGCTCAGCGGCCTCATCGAGGTTGTCAGCATTTGCGATTATTGTTGCCAAGACATGGTGATCCACTTCGTTGAAGAGGCCGTCACTGGCCAGCAAAATGGCATCACCCTGTGCGATGGTTAGATCGAAGATGTCAACTTCGGGATCCTCTCCGATCCCGAGCACGCGGGTGACCACGTTGCGATGAGGATGATCTCGGGCCTCAGCCTCGCTGATCTTTCCCGACCGCACCAGCTCTTGTACGAGAGAATGATCTTTCGTGACTTGTTCCAGCTGCCCGTCGCTGAAGAAATAGGCCCTGCTATCACCAACGTTGGCGATGGTGACCGAACGGCGTTCGGGCCGCAGTAGGGCTGCAACCACTGTGGTACCCATGTTGGCCATACCCGTTCGGACCGCAGCAGCCAACACCTCGCTATTGGCCAACTGGATCGCCGAAATCACGTCGTTCGCATCCCGGAGCACGCCGAACTGTTGGAGTTGTTCCACTGCGGTCTCCGCCGCCAACTCACCGCCGGCGTGACCTCCCATACCGTCAGCTACCGCCACGAAGGTGGGGGTGACCAGGTATCGGTCCTGATTGGTCTCCCGTGTCATTCCCTGGTCGGTGGCGGCGGCGATCTCGAATCTCATCAGCGCACCTCCATCACGGTGCTGCCAACTTGAACCCGGGATCCAGAATTGACCGCCACTGGCCCGGTGACCTTTTGTCGATCCACATACGTTCCGTTGGTAGACCCCAGATCCGAAACCAGAAGCCCGTTGGGCGTTATCGCCACGCGGGCATGCTGAGACGACACGAAGGTGTCATCCAGCGTGATATCACATGCCGCCGACCGACCAATTGTGAGCTGGCCATCTACTTCAAAGACCAATCCGGCGTGGCTCAATGGCTCCACGATGACTACGGAAGGCTTCTTTGCAGACTTCTTGGCGCGGCGTGTTCGACGCTCGGTTTTAGCGGGGGCGGCAGCGGGAGACGGAACCGCTTGCCAGACCGAAGACGCCACGCGAGCGAAGAAGAACCAAACCAGCGCCAGGAACCCGAGGCGGAGAAGGGTGAGGATGGCGTCGGACACTGTGCCCGATCGTAGTTGTTCCGGGAAGGCCAAGGGCTCCGCCTGGTCCGACTGCTTTCCACTGGGATATTTGACTACCTTTACAGGGTGATGGTGTTGCGTTCAATGGAGGGTCAGATCGAGGAGTACGTGGAGGGTCTGATGGCTCGCGTATTCGGCTCCGGACTCCAGCCGGTCGAAATCGGTCGTCGGCTCCGCCGGGTCGCAGTTCGAGACCGTCGGGTCAACGTGAAGGGCGTCGCCACCGCAGCCAACCATTTCGTGGTGGAGTTGGGTCCGGCCGATCATAACCGCATCGTTGGGCAAAGCCCGTCGATCATCAAGGACTTGATCGACGAAGTGCGCAGCGCCGCCGCCAAGGAACGACTCAGCCTGTCCGGCCAGGTCAGCGTTTCGTTCGCAGTAGATGAAGACCGTCGGCCCGGCACATTTTCCATCGCCAGCACGTTCGACGATTCGGCCAAGGTTGCGGTACCCGCCGTGCTCGAGCTGACCGACGGCACAACCATGGACCTCGGTCCGGCCGGGGCTCGTATCGGTCGCCATCACGACAACGAGGTTGTGATCGACGAGACCAATGTCAGCCGTTTCCATGCGCAGCTACTTCCAACCGATACCGGTTGGCAGATCGTGGATCAGGGATCTACCAATGGCACCCGGGTAAACGGCCAATTTGTCACCCGTGGTGAGCTCAACGACGGCGACGTGCTCAGCGTGGGTCCTGCCACCTTCACCTTTCGGACCCTCGAGACGCATCGGGCCAGCTAGTGCGAGGTCACGTCGGCCGTCTCGGGGCGCGTGTGCAAATACTGGGCAGCGAAGGGGCAAAGCGCCACGATTTTTCGCTCGGTGTGCCGTAGGTCTTCCACGATTCCGGCCATGAGCTCCGCGGCAAAGCCATTGCCGCGGTAGGGCAGGAGGGTCTCAACATGAGGTACCACAACGGCGCCGCCCTGTAGCGTGTAGTTGGCATAGCTCCGTAGCGGAGACTCGGGATCAGATTGATCCAGTAGCTCGAAACGGCTGGCGGGAAGGTTGTCTCTCACCACCAGCTGTTGTTGCTCGGAATTTCCAGAACCCTGCAGTGTCACAGGATAATCAACAGGTTCTGGCCTGCGATTGTTCCATCGAGGAACTTCAAGCGCTGGTCGGTAATCCTGGCCACTGCCAGCTTCTGAGGTGTGCGCGAGGAGGGACTTGAACCCTCACGTCCGTTAAGACACAGGAACCTGAATCCTGCGTGTCTGCCAATTCCACCACTCGCGCTGGGCAGAGAGCGTAACTCAGTGAGCCAAGTTTGCCCACCGAGTTACGTTCGCTGCGTTCTGTCTGCTCAGGGTGACATTTGAGCGTTCTGTCTGCTGTAGGCGACAGTGGGTGTCACCTCCAGCAGAAATTTCCGGGGAGCGTTAGGCCTTGGGAATGCGGAGGACCTGGCCCACGAAGATCTTGTTGGGGTCCTTCAGCATGGGCTTGTTGGCTTCGAAGATCTCCGGGTACCGCTTGCCGTCGCCGTAATACTTCTCGGCCAGGCCCCACAGGGTGTCACCACCTACCACGGCGTGCATGTTGGACATCTCGCCGGGAGCGGCAACATCGATTGCATCCTTCACCTGGCCGACACCTTCGGCATTGCCGATGGCGAGGATGATCTTCTCACGGGTGGCCTGATCGGCAACCTTGCCGCTGACTTCGGCCACACCGTCATCAAAGCGAACATCTAGATCATCAACTTCGAAGCCCATGCGCTTCACGAATGTCTCGAGTCCCCGAGCCTGCTTGGCTTCGGCCATGCGCTCGGACATGTCGGCCTTCTTCGCCGCTTCGGCCTTGTTCTTGGTCAGGTTATCCTGAACCTCTTTGGCCTTCTTTTCGAAAGCTGCGTCCTTGGCCGCCTGTGCCGCCTCGATCTTCGCTTCCTCTTCCGCCGTGGATTCGCCGATGCCGATCTTTGCTCCAGCATCCTGCACAAAATCAAATACGCCCATGGTCGTGTGACCTCCTATTGTTTCTTTTCGGGTGATCGCACCATAGGCGCAAACCGATGGGTAGCCATAGCGAGAGGGCTGGGGCATCGCTACCGTCAAGAGCGATGAATCCGCTGGCCAGTCTCCCCAACACCCGGGCCGAGCGACGCTCGGCGCTCAAAGAAATCATCATGAAGAAGGGTGTGACTCAACTGGCGAAGCCGGTGGAACTCTCGTCGGGTGCGATGTCACGTTATTTCATCGATGCCAAACGAGCCCTGTGCGCTGGAAACGATCTCACGCTTGCCGCCACCTGCATGATGGACCTCCTGGCCGAGCACAAGGTGACCATCGACGCCGTTGGAGGGCTCACATTGGGTGCCGACCAATTCGCCCACGGCGTGGCCATGGTGGGCGGGGTGGACTGGTTCGTGGTCCGGAAGAAGTCCAAGGGCCGCGGTACCAACAAGTTCATCGAAGGTGCTCCAGTGAAGGGTCAACGGGTGCTGCTGGTGGACGACGTGATCACCAGCGGGATGTCCACGCTCACCGCCAGCGAGCGCGTTATTGCTGAAGGCGGGATCCCGGTTTTCGCCACCACGGTCGTGTCTCGCAGCGACCAACCGGCCGAGAACTTCCGCACTGCCGGGATCCCCTTCGTACCGCTCTTCACCTACCACGACCTTGGTCTTCCCGCCGTGGGGACCGAGTAGCAGCATCGAATGGCAGCAGCCGATCAGGTGGAGCCCCAGCAGCCCGAGGCCCGTGAGGTAGGGGTGGGGCCACACCCCGAGCCTTGGCCTGAAGACCCCCGTCTCGATCCCCTCCTTCTCGCTGAAGGGGATCGGCGGAACGTGTTGGACCGTTATCGCTACTGGACGGTGGCGGCCATCGTGGCCGACCTGGATACGCGCCGTCACCCGTTTCACATCGCAATCGAGAACTGGCAACATGACCTCAACATCGGAACGGTCGTGAGAACGGCCAATGCATTTCTTGCCGCCGAAGTCCACATCGTCGGGAAGAAGAAGTGGAACAAACGAGGAGCGATGGTCACCGATCGCTATCAGCACATTCGTCACCACGCAACGCCCGAAGCGCTCGTTGCCTTTGCCCGGTCGTCCAATCTCACGATCGTCGGAATCGACAACCTGCCCGGTTCTACTTCGCTCGACGCCAGCCCGCTCGCACGCAACAGCATGCTGGTATTCGGCCAGGAGGGACCGGGTCTCAGCAGCCTGATCCGACCGCATCTGGATCAGTGCCGATCGATCCCCCAGTTCGGCTCCACCCGAAGCATAAACGCCGGCGTAGCCGCCGGTATTGCCATGCATGCATGGATACGGACTCACGCCCTCAGCTAGAGGAAACACTCTCGTCGGGAGTGGACCGACCGCGTCTGGACCGAGACCGCCACATCCATTCCACCAAGATCGCAATCCCGAAGATCGCAACGAACCAGATCACCCATTTGATGATTCGGCGCACCGATTCGGGCATCTTGGCCTCAGGATCGGTAGTGAGTTCAGTGAGAAAGAGTTCCGCAAGATCCTCGGGGGACCCGTCGGCCTTGCGGACTGCCGCCAGAGCACTGAGCCGATCACCATCGAGCACCTCGCCCGTTTCGGCCTCGATCTCACCGTCCAGGCCAAAGCCGAGAATGACATCGAACTCGCCGCCCTGCTGAACGCGTAGTACGAAGGCTCTCAGTTCCGGCAGCGGATCGAGCGGGACGACGATGCCCATTTTGAAGCCGAGGGCCTGAGCGTCCTCAACCACTCCGACCAAACGGACCCGATCGATGTCGTCGTCAAGCCGGTTGTTTACAAATACCCCATCGCTGCTCAACGCAGCAATTACTGTGCTTGGTTGTTCGGCGGCCACCGGCCCCGAAACAGCGAACGGCAGGATCACCAAAACCAGCGCTGTGGCTAGGGTGGCTCGGCCAAAGGGTTTCACTTCGAGCGATTATTTCACATACCTCGCAAGGCGCTGGTGAACGACGCTGCTTTCGCTTGGTCTAGCTACTCTTGGACAAGAACCACTCGCGGCTCTTGTCGTAGTCTTCTTCGGCGCCGAGAAACGCGGCAAAAGCGTCCTCGTGGCCGGGTGAGCTGTGGTTGGGCGTCGACGTGTTTGGTTGCGGACTCTCCGGGGCGGGCGAGAGGCGAGCACCGGGCGCGGTCACTGGCGTCGGCAGCGGGGTGCCAACAAGATCGACATCGTTGGCATCTACAACCGCCTCAGGAGCCATTTGGATCCGTTCGGCCATCATCTCGAGCTTCTCTGCCCGAAGCGTTTCCAGTTCGGTCTTGAGTGCAGAGAGGTAGACCTCCAGTTGACGGCGTTGTTCCAAGAGACGTCTGGTCTCCACCTTCACGGTGCTTAACTCCCGCAATACCGCTCCGACGTGGGCGGACAGGTCCTCGTGGACCTCTGTGCGCTGGGTGGGCTCAGTGGCCAATTGGTTGTTGATCAAGGTACTTCCTCGCTCGAAAGCAATACGGAGAAGCCCGCCGGTGGGCGGCTTCGGTTTACTGTCGGCCGCCGCCGCTCTGGTTTGAACATCCCGCGAAGGAAGCACCTGTTCTGACGCAGAATTCTCGACGGCGCTCCTCACCCGAGGAAAGACCCGAGGCCCCAGGTCTCCGGCGGGCCAGGTATCAGCTGAACAAACGCAGCCACTGTTCTACGCTTAGTGGCTGCAGCACCATGTTGTTGGCGCGGGTCTCGCCCATCGACTGGGTGGGGAGCGGCGAATACGCATGACCCGGGCAGACCATTACACGATCATCGATAGCGGAGAGACCCGACGTCAGAGAGTGGTAGAGCGTTTCGGCATCACCGCCGGGGAGATCGGTCCGGCCACAGCCATCGATGAAGAGCGTGTCGCCCGAGACCAGTTGGTCCTCCACAAGTACGCATTGGGAACCGGGGGTATGACCAGGCGTATGCAGCAGACTGATCGGAATGTTGCCAACCTGAAGCCGATCGCCGGGATCGTGGCCGACAAGCTGATCCGCACCAACCCCGGTGACCTTGGTGACATATTCGAGTTCGGGTTTCTGGAGATGAATGGGCACATCTTGGCGTGCCAGAAGCTCGGCTATCCCCACCACGTCGAATCCCATCATCTTCCCGCCAACGTGATCGGCGTGGTAGTGGGTCCCGATCACGCCGGTGAGATGAAGCCCCTCCGCTTCCACCACGGCCAGGAGCCCGTCGGCGTCATAGGCCGGATCCACCAGGATGGCCTCACCGGATTCACGGTCGCCGATGAGGTAGGCGAAATTGGCCATCTGGGCAGCCATGGGATTACCCAGGGCAAAGTCTCGCCCAGAGAGCAGTTGACGGAAGACAAGGGTGGACATAGAGATCAGTCTCCCACCTGGGAACGAATGGAGTCCATCCAGTTGGTGGCCTCTTTCCAGGCCTCGGTAGAGCGAAAACGACTCTCGTCGGATCCATTGCCGGCCGCCGGGTAACTGCCCAGGAATTTCACTTCAGCATGTTTGGCCCGGATGTTTTTCAAACAATCGGCGACAACGTCGTTGGCGATGTGGCCTTCGAGGTCGATGATGAAGCAATAGTCGCCCAGATTCTTCTTGACCGGCCGAGATGTGAGTTTGGAGAGGTTGATGTTTCGCGCCGCAAACTCCTGAAGGATCGCCACCAGTGAACCAGGGTGATCGTGACGCTGCGTAAGAACCACGGTTGTCTTGTCATGGCCAGACGGTGCGGGCACCCCGGTTTTGGTCACCAGCAGGAAGCGGGTCTGGTTGCCTTTGTGGTCGGCGATGTCCTCGGCCACGATGTCCAACCCGTACTTCTCCCCGGCGTTCTGCGGGCCAAGGGCCGCCACACCGGGACGCTCGGCGGCAATCCGGGCGGCGTCGGCGGTGGAGTTTGCCGGTTCCACGATGGCATCGGGCAGGTTGCTGCGAAGGAACGTTCGGCACTGCGCATTGGCCACTGGGTGCGACGCCACTACCTTTATGTCTTCCAGCTGGGTACCCGGTTGGGCCATCAGTTGCATGCGAATGTCCAACACCACCTCCCGCTGGATCAACAGGTCGGTGTCGAACGCCAGGGTGTCCAGCGTGACGTTGACTGTCCCTTCAATGGCGTTCTCGATTGCTACGAAACCCTGGTCCACCTCGCCGTCTCGAGTGGCATGGAGGATGTCCACAAACGTCCGCATGGGGATAGTGGGTTGATCGAGGAGGTCTGTCTGGGAATGAAGCGCCTGCTCGGTGAATGTTCCGGGTGGGCCCAGATATGCGATCGTCACGGGAACAAGGCTACCGCTGGGCGAAGGGGCCGGAGATCGAGGGGTCGATGAAGCGGTTGGACACCACGTCATTCGGCTCCAGGTCTTCTGGAACATCGATGCCTCGCTCTCGAAAGATCGGCCCCGCCAGATCGATGAGGGTCTGCACACGGTCCAGATCGAAGTTTCCGTAGGTGCTGTCGCTCCCATTGCCGGCGATGCCGGTTGCTTCCATGATCTGGATCCCTCGCTCGTTGAGGTCAGTGGACAACGTCCAATAGGTATCGAACGAAGCGTTCAGATCGATCAACGCCTGACCGGTGGCCGCCGGTTCGGTCAAGAACTCCACCCACGCCTGCTGGAGAACCGGTACCAGCGCCTCCAGACAAGCGGCTTCGGAGTCAACCCGACTGGACTCCACCGCGTAGGTGGCGGGGTAGTCGGGGAAGCCGAGGTCGTGGACCAACATGAAATCAAGCGGCTGCGCCCACTCTGTGTATTCCTGTTCATAACGGAAGATCTCGTTGGTGGCGAAGCCGGTCTGGAGTACGTCACCTTCGGCGATCAGCCAGCGATCCGGCGCCCCGGTGTATGAGGGGTCGAGTTGATCAGCGGCGATGATTCCGGCCCCCACCAGGTACTCCATGTAGGCGTCGCCCTCGAAATAGAGGATGGGCAAACCGCTCTCGGCGAGCTCATTGGGCCGCTCAGCGGAGAACGAATAGCGACTGGGATCCCACTGAATCATCTGCGGACTGATGTCCAGCGAGGCCATTACAGCGGTGGAATCGATCGCCGTCTTGGCGATCACGTCCGACAAGTTCGCAAATGCGATGTAGACATCATCGTCGATAAGGAGCTGGCCAAGCGCCGGTTGACCGCCGATCGCATCGCCCCCCGCCCGGATCTCCACCGTCTCCACTCCCGCCACGGCATAGCGGTCCTGGAGCGGACCGCTGTAACGGAAGCGATCGGTGTCTACTGTTCCTCCACCGCCGATGAGCTGATAGGCGCCGCCGTGTTCGATCTCGGGCCACCAATCGGTCTGGATCACCAGGTTGACCGGGCAACTGCCGGCCCCCGGCGCCATGCCGTTGGATCCGCAGGCCGCCGCCAACAGCAGGAGGGCTCCGAGCGGCGCGCTGAGTTTGCGGTGGGATTTCATGGTGGACCTAGCGGCGGTGGGGGTCGGTGTGGCGCTCGACGAGACCAACGGCGGCGAAGAACAGCAGGCCAAGCGCGACCGAGAAACCTACCGCCACTATCAGGTCCTTCGTTTGAAGATCCCGCGAGTATCGGTCCATCAGCCGACCGATTCCCGGCGCCCCCTGCCGGAAGAAGAAGTCGGCCACGATGGCGCCGATCACCGCTCCCCCAGCGGCGATCCGAATCCCGCTGAAGATCGCCGGGCGAGCGGCCGGGAGCTCCAACTTGAAGAGTCGTTGAGACGGCGTGGCCCCATGCAATGTGAACAATTCTTGGTGGGCCTGGTTCACGGTGCGTAAACCGAAATGGGCGTTGGCGATCACCGGAAACAGGCAGATAAGAACGCAGGCGATGACCCTGCTGAGGAAGCCGAAGTTGAACCAGAGTCCGATCAGCGGAACCAGTGCGAGAACCGGAACTACCTGGATCCCAACCGCATAGGGATAAAGCACTCGTTCGGCAAGGCGACTGCGATGCATCGCAAGTGCGAAGCTCATGCCGATGGCGATCGCCACCGACAGGCCCACCAGCGCAACCAGCCCGGTCCGTAACGTTGCGATTGCGATTGCTTCAAGACTTGAACCAACGGTGCCAGTGGTCGGATCGTAAACCGAGTCGGCGATGACCCGATGCGGCGGTGGCAGGAGGAACCGGCGTCGTTCCGAGAGAAGTCCATAGCTGACCGCGTACCAGGCCGTAAGGCCGATGGCCGGAGCCGCGAGCAGACCGGACCACTTGGAGACGGCGGCGTTAGTCACGGGGTTGAGTTGGACGCGGCGCCACGATTACGGCGAGAGTCGGGCGCGAACCAGAGCGGAGACCTTCTTGCCGTCAACGTCGCTGCCCAACGCTGCCATCACCGCTTTCATGGCGCCGCCCATCTGCGCCATATCGGTGATTCCGGCACCGGCGAGGGCGGAGTCCACTTTGGCCTCCAGTTCCTTATCGGTCATGGCGGCGGGAAGGTAGGTGGCGATAATTTCAGCTTCGGCCTGCTCGGCGGCGGCCTGCTCGGGGCGTCCCCCGGAGGTGTAGGCCTCGATGGATTCGGCTCGCTGCTTGAGTTGGCGGCGCAGCACGGCCTGCACCTGGTCATCATCCAACTCCACTGCGGTGTCGCCGGCCTTCTCTTCAGCCATCACTGCGGCAATTAGCAAGCGAAGGGTGGCCGTGCGCTCCTTGGTGCCGGCCTTCATGGAAGCGGTCATGTCTGAGCGGAGTTGGGCTTTGAGCGGCGAATCGGCCATGCCCCCAGTGTGGCGTGGATCAGCCCAGGTTGTTGAGGAATTCCACAACCGCGTCTGGTTTGGGAATTCGGTCGTCCCACCTCGGTCCGGTTGGTACCGTTAGTGGTGGAGAGATGGCAGAGCGGACGAATGCGTCGGTCTTGAAAACCGTTGTGGCCTCACGGTCACCGGGGGTTCGAATCCCCCTCTCTCCGCCAAAAAAAATCACCACCAACCGAAATTTCTGCTGGGCGTTACACCCAGTGTCACCTACAGCAGACATTTCACCGATTTGTCGCCTCCAGCAGAAATTTGGCGTCATGGTTCCGGGTCGAGATCATTCAATCAGAACGACCGCTGCGACCTTCGATCAATCTCGCTGCGTTCCGAGGGGTCGAGCTGAGGCTTCATTCAAGCGTCGGGCGCTGATCTCGGCACCAACGGCGAGTCCGGCCTCATCAGCGCCGTCGTTGGCCGGGATTTCGTATTCGATCCGGTCAACCGACAGCAGACGCTCGCGCAGTCCGTAGGCGTAAAGCACTCTCCGACCATCATCGAAATCGATCCGAAACCCGTGCCAACCGGGCGGCAATTCAACTGTCAGCCGCTCCACTATTCCGGTTCCACCATCGACAAATGACACCGTGGGGCATTCGCTAGAAATCCTCTGAGCCGTTTCGTAGACGAATTCGGCGTTCTGCAACCAGAAGCCACCATTGCTTTCGACCGAACCCGAATAGCGCTGGATTCGTATGTACCCAATGGCCCCATGGTGCTCGTTGAACTCATCTAGCGGATAGCAATCCGAGGCTGCTTCGGCCGGTCCCTGACCATAGTTCTCACCGATCGTGCCAGAAGCATTCCCATGCGAGAACAGAATTGCGCCGCCAACCACGTCCTCAGGGTCGATCCAAAGAGGCTCAGGATTCGGCTCTGCGACGGGCGTAAATCGACCACAACAATCACCGGACGCCCGGCGTTCTTGAAGGTCGTAGCTGGCGGTTACGAAGTCTCGCACAATCGGATGAGCTTCGTCAGAGAAGAGATCCATGGGCATTAGGAACTCCGAAGGGTCTGGCAGGGCGGCGATGTCGCCAAAGTCTGCCAGAGTCACGACGGCCTGACCCTCTCCCGCCGAAACGAGACGCACGGTGCCTCCGGGCTCGAACCGGTACTCGACGATTGGACCAATCGCCTTTGCCCACTCGGATTGAACGTCCACCGCCCAGGATGCAGTGCTTTCACCGTCGACGTGATCCTGAACAGTGACGTCAGCGCCCACTGGTGGAGATCCGGATACAACGCCCTCAAATAGATCGATGAGCATCTCTCCTGCAACAATCGTGTCCTCGGATGGCTCGACCCACACGCTAACCAATTCGTAGCCTTCGGCGTCGAACGCCTCGCCATCAACGAATCGAGCGAGATGTACATACTGCTCGGTCGTGGTCAAAAAGAGCAGCCCCTCGTCAGCACTGAACACACCAGTCTGTACCCACGGGTAGCCGGCCTCGTCGCAATCCTTGCAGGAAACCGAAAATGAGAACTCATCGGCGGGCTGCCAGAACCGATCGGGCTTGGGTTTCGCCGTTGTCGCCGGCTGCGTCGGCGGGCTGCTTTGCATTGACGGCGAACTGACGTCGGTGGTGCCACAGGCCGACAGAACAAGAGCGGCGATAGCCGCCAAAGACGAAGCTCGACCCATGGCCGTGTATCGGCAACTCGCAAAGACAACTGAATACTCGCCTTGCACGCTTGGCGGGCCGTGGTGCCGCGTTCCAAAGTGACCCACCGGCGTGGGCTACCCCTGGAGAGGTCGCTCCACCCCCGAGCAGGACGAAAATCCGTATGGTCGATTGTTGTTGAGGCGTTACACTCAGCAACCGCAGCTCTAACAGAGTTCACCTGGAGAGGTGGCAGAGTACGGTCGAATGTGCCTCCCTGCTAAGGAGGTGACCTCGTAAGGGGTCCGTGGGTTCAAATCCCACCCTCTCCGCTCAGCGTTGCCGGGGTCCGAATAGTCGGACCCCGGTTGCGTTTTTCGGCTCAGACGGTCTAATGCAGTCCCAGCCCACGGGATGATTCGACCGTAGGCCTACAGGCCTAGGCCCCATTTTGCCGATGACGTGGCCATGCCCATCGGATTCCGCCTTGTCGCCCTGTTTCTCGCGCTTGCAGCATTCTCCGCGGGTTGCCTGTTCGACCCCGGCGAAGACTCGGCCGCTCCGGCCGCCCTCCCGTTCATCGGTGAACCGCCAAACGATCTCCTCCCGGGCAGCCCAACGATCAGTGGGGAAGACAGCCCCACCACCATCACGGACGACACCAGATCCACACTGCTGCCGATTCCGCCAACCACGTCAGGCCCTGAAACCAGCGTGACGATCCCCGAAGGCGCAACCCGCAACACCCAACCCTTCGAAATCGTCACCGAACCCACCCGGCCTCAGTCCCCGACCACCACACGAGCACCGGCGACCACAGCCACGGGTGTGCCCACCACTGCCTCATCAACGGCCGCCGTCGGTCCCACCACAGCCGCTCCCCCGACCACGACGACACGTCCCACCACCGCCGCACCGACCACCACCGCCGCACCGACCACCACGACCACAACCACCGCCGCCCCGGCTGGCCCGGTGCTCGTCTTCGCCGAGGAATTCGACAGCTTCGATACCACCCGGTGGACCAAAGAGCACTCCACCTACGGTGACGGCAATTCCGAACTCCAGTGCTACACCCCCCAGCAGGTCTCGATGGCAAACGGCAACCTCGTTCTGCGGGCCGAGACCCGTACCGAAACATGCCCCAACGGCAGCACTCGAGACGTCACCTCAGGCATGGTGCGCAGCAAAGGAGTCACCTTCTCCCCCGGCCAACGGATCGTCTACCGGGTAAAACTCACCCCGGACGACGAGGCGAACCAAGGCGGTCTTTGGCCTGCGTTCTGGTCTTCGGGGTGGGCAGGCGGCGGTTGGCCCAACGGCGGGGAATGGGACGGCTTCGAAGTGATGACCGCCCGTTCCCCAAAGCGAACCGTCTTCTCCCTGCATTATGCGGACCCGTTCGATCAGCACAAGAAGACGAGCAAAGAGGTCCTGTCCCAGACCAACTTCTCGGCAGACTGGCACCAGCTCAGTTTCGACTACGGCCTGAACGGCACGATGATCTGGCGAATGGACGGCGTGGTGGTGCAGACCGTGAGCGACGCCAACACCAAACAGGGCTGGCCAGCTCCCTTCAACCAGGCAATGACGGAATTGAAGATCAACCTCGCCCTCGGTGGCAGTCCCGGCCCCCTGGACGCACGAGCGCTGCCGGCAACCTACGAGGTTGACTACGTGCGGATTTACGACTTGCCCAGGTAGAAAAACACGCAGATGCCGGGTGCGGCGGCCCGGCATCTGAGTTCAGCGCGCTCGTAGGGACTCGAACCCCAAACCTTCTCGTCCGTAGCGAGATGCTCTATCCAATTGAGCTACGAGCGCTCGATGTCGAATCATAGTTCGGAACGTCTGGGACCACACCTTAGTTTTTGCTGTCCCGCTGGCTGGACAGACCATCGCGAGGCACCCAGAGTGGGGAAACTAGTGTTGCAGCGTGGCCAAGAAGCGCACAGCTACCTCGCGCTTCGGTGTCGCCAAGCGGGAAGGACATGACGCCACGGCGTTTTATGAACGCTTCCGGCCCCCCGTTCTGGACCTGTCCACCGATGTGGCACCGGCCAAGCCGGTAGAAAATCCGTTCCTGTGCGCCGATGCCCGAAGCATGGAAGCGGTAGCCGACAATTCAGTTGCCCTGGTAGTCACTTCACCGCCCTACTTCGCAGGCAAGGACTACGAAGCTGATCTGGCGGCGGACGGGGTGCCCGGCTCCTACATCGAATATCTGGCCCTCCTCAGGGACGTGTTTGCCGAAAGCGTGCGGGTGCTGGAACCGGGTGGCCGCATCGCCGTGAACATCGCCAATCTCGGTCGGCGTCCCTTCCGAAGCCTGAGCTCGGACGTTGTGGGAATCCTCCAGGATGACCTTGGCCTGTTGTTGCGCGGCGAGATCATCTGGCGCAAGGGCGAAAGCGCCAGCGGCAACTGCGCTTGGGGCTCGTATCGGTCGGCCTCCAACCCGGTCCTTCGGGACGTGAGCGAACGAGTGATCGTTGCCAGCAAAGGCCGGTTCGACCGGGCGCTGAAACCCAAGGAACGAGAGAAGGTTGGCCTCCCCCACGTCAACTCGATCGGGCCCGACGATTTCACCGACGCCACGCTCGACGTGTGGACATTGCTTCCCGAATCGGCCAAACGAATCGGCCACCCCGCCCCCTTCCCCGTGTCACTGCCAGCCCGGCTGATTCAGCTCTACACCTATGTTGATGACCTCGTGCTCGACCCGTTCATGGGGGCCGGATCCACCTTGGTTGCCGCCGCTTTAGCGGGCCGTCGATTCATCGGGTACGACACCGATGCAGACTATGTCTCGCTGGCGCGGGACCGAGTGCTAGCGGCGTTGGACGATCCCGCGGCGGAACCGGACCGATCGCTGTCGGCCACGAAGATGACGTTGGCCGCTTTGGAGAACGACGGCTTCGAGATCCACGATGAGGACGTTTCGGTGCGGGGCAGCGGCCTTCGACTCACCGCAACAGCCACCAATGCCGCCGGCCAGCGGTGGGGAATTTACGTGGCTGGTGCCAACGGTTCGCAAGGTTCGGGAATCTCGTCCAGCGGTGTCGCACTGAAGGCCGTTGGCGAAGCGATCGCGCTTCGATCCAAGATGGACCCGGACATGCAGCTGCTGCTTGCCACCACGGCCCTGCCGGTCCCGACCACCACCGGCGGGGTGGCGTTGGCGGCGGTCCAGCCCAATACCATCGCTCGAGTACTCGAACTGCACGCACCCGCCGACTGAAGCGTGCGCTACCCGCAATGGGGCCGAAATGTCTGCTCAAAGTGACATTTTGCCCTTCTGTCTGCTGTAGGTGACACAGGGTGTCGGGTTCAGCAGAAATTTCGGGGGCAGAACTTTTTGGGGGGAGAGTTTTGGCGGGCGAGTCCTAGGTTGGGGGGATGCGGATTGCGACGACGGTGGCACCGCGAGCGGTGCGGTCAATTCGAAGCGGCCACCCCTGGGTGTATGACCACTCCGTCCGCACCCAGAAGAAATCACCAACGGCTGGGGATCTTGCGGTCATCTTCGATGACAACGACCGTTTTCTGGCGATCGGTCTGGCCGACCCCCACAGCCCTATCAGCATCCGGATCCTCCATCACGGCAGCTCGGCCACCATCGACGCCGGCTTCTTCGCAACCAAAGTGGATGAGTCCGTCGATCGTCGGCAATCGCTGATCGACGACCCCGCAACCACCGGGTATCGCCTCATCAATGGCGAGAACGACGGCCTGCCCGGGCTGGTGGCAGACCGCTACGGCAACGTAGTGGTGGTGAAGCTGTACACCACCGCCTGGCAACCGCACCTGCCAGCCGTGCTCGACCAGATCGAAGCCCGCTGTAACCCAACGGCAATCGTCCTGCGGGCCAGCCGAGCGGTACAAGCCGTCTGGGGAGGCACGTTCACTGACGGTCAAGTGGAGCGCGGCACGCTGGAAAACCCACTGGTCCGGTTCGCCGAGAACGGGTTGACCTTCACGGCGAATGTGGTGTCGGGCAACAAGACCGGCCACTTCCTCGACCAGCGGGACAATCGCCAAGCCGTGCGCGAACTCAGCCTAGGGAAGAGCGTCCTCGATGTGTTCTCCAGCACAGGTGGCTTCTCGGTGTATGCCGCTGCCGGCGGCGCCACCTCAGTCACGTCCGTGGACATCTCCCCCGGGGCGATAGCTGCCGCCGTCAAGAACATGAAGTCCAACGATCGATCACCGATCGATGGCCACGAGACGATCGTAGGGGATGCGTTCTCGGTGATGGACACCATGGCGGAGCAGCGGCGCCTGTTCGACGTTGTGGTGGTCGATCCGCCGTCGTTCGCTCCCAAGAAGGCCGATATGGATCGGGCCCGCGCTTCGTACCGTCGCCTTACCAGGGCGGCGCTAGCCGTTCTGAAGCCCGGAGGAACCCTGGTGCAGGCGTCGTGTTCGGCCAGGATCACAGAAGAGATGTTCCTGCAGGACGTCACCCAGGAGCTGGGGCGGGCCGGCCGGCGACCTGCCAGCGTCTCGGTCACCGGGCACCCGATCGACCATCCGGTCACCTTTGCCGAGGGTCGCTACCTCAAAGCGATCTTCGCGCCCGGAACCTAACCGATCCCAGGTTTCCCCTACTCTGGTTGGGGTGTCGACCTATCGCCCGCCCATGGCGCAACGCACGGCATACGCCATTGCTGGAATCGTTCTCGCTCTCCTAACACTCTCGGCCTTCGTCAGCCGCAGCGAAAGCCGGGAGGACTTCATCGTCCGGATGGAAGCCGGCGACTTTCGGTTTAACGCTCCCAATTTCAATCCGCCCGATTTCAACGGCCCCAACATCAACGGTCCAAACATCAACGGTCCAAACATCAACGCTCCGGAGATCACGTTCGTCGACGTGCTGTGGAACCTTTTCCTCATTCTGCTGGCCATTGGGCTGGTAGTGGGCCTCATCATGGTCATCCGCCGATACGGGCCCGGTTCTGGTGGCGACGAGATCGACACGCGAACCACTCGCCTGGAACACAACCCCGACAATGACCACTACGCGCCAACCGGAGAGCACGGATGGGCGGCGTTCGAGCAATTCTGTTACCAGCTGATGCAGGACCCAGACCCCGGCCGGGCGATCAGAGTGTCCATGCGTTACGCCGAAGCCGGCTTTGGTCGCCTCGATTCGCGGATCGCTGACGAGACACCAAACGAATGGCACCGCCGAATTGCCGCGGCCAGCGCAGATCTGGGTCCGGACCTCCGGGTGATCACCCAGTCCTATAACGGTGTTCGTTTCGGAGACGCCGCCGCGCGGTCCATGGAACGAGACGATGCCGTAAACGCCCTCCGCCGCCTGGCCCGATCCGCGTGCGGAGAGACCCCGCCGGACACACCCACTGCAGCTGCATCAGCAAGTGGGGTCCGATGATCGAATTACTCGGAGGTTTTGCCCGCGGGTTCCCCGCCGTCGTGTTCTTCTCGATCGTGATCATCCTGTTCACGCTCTTTCGTGCATGGTCGAGAATGTCATCGGGTTCTATAGGCGCCGGGACACTCCGGGTATCCGAACCGATGGTCATCGGACTGCAGTTGGTGCCGTGGGACGCTATATCGGTGGATGATTCGTTGGAAACGATGCCGGGCGAGGTGGTCTCGCTCCTACTCCGACGCGCCAAGGCATTCGATATCCCCGTGGAGGTTCCCCAATCGGTTCCCGCCACGGTCCAAGTGGAGTCGATCCTGGACCAACTGGAAGCTCACCTCGACCTCCATCCCCTGCCGGTGGGCGTGCACTTCGATCCTTCTGCCCCTTCGCCCACCCACCCCAGTCAGGTTTCCCCGTGACCATCAACAACTCCTCCCCCAGCCCCTCGCAACGACCCTCAGTGTCGGATCCGCGTGCGATCGGTGACCTCACCGAGACAATGTTGGATCAACTCGAAACCGTGATCGTGGGAAAGCGAGACATGCTACGCCTGGTGCTCGCCGCGGTCTTCGCCGATGGCCATGTGCTGCTCGAAGACGTTCCCGGGGTGGCGAAAACCGCAACCGCCCGAGCGATCGCTCAGTGCTGTGGACTGGGGTTCTCCCGGGTTCAGTTCACGCCAGATCTCATTCCTGCCGACATCACCGGCGCCACTATTTTCGACCCCTCCCGCTCCACCATCGAGTTCCGGCCTGGCCCGGTCTTCGCCAATCTCGTCCTGGGCGACGAGATCAACCGGGCCCCGCCCAAAACCCAATCCGCCCTGCTGGAAGCGATGGAAGAGCGTCAGGTCACCGTGGACGGTCAGACCCGACCGCTGCCCTCTCCGTTCGTGGTCATCGGCACCCAGAACCCGATCGAGTCAGAAGGCACCTACCCGTTGCCCGAAGCTCAGCTCGATCGTTTCCTCATCCGTACCGGTATCGGCTATCCCGATCACGCCGCCGAAGTGGATCTGATCCTCCGGCGGGCCGCCCGCGGTTCCGATATCACAGTGCTGGCGCCACTCCTCAGCCCCGAAGACACCCGTGCGGTCCAGAAGGCGGTGGAGACCGTCCACGTGAGCCATCCCGTGGCGCAATACATCGTTGACATTGTTGACGGAACCCGCCAGAACCCTCGCACCGAGGCCGGCGCCAGCCCGCGCGGTTCATTGGGACTGCTGAAGATGGCCCGAGCCTGGGCGGCGATGGGCGGTCGGAACTACGTCCTGCCCGACGACGTGAAAGCAATGGCTATCCCCACCCTGAGCCATCGTCTGCTGCTCATGCCCGACCAATGGGTCCGAGGGGTGCAGCCCTTTGAAGTGATCACCGAAGTTGTGGAAATGGTCCCCACCCCACCGGCCACCGACGTTGGCGAAGACATGGCCACCGTTCCCCAACCGTTGTCATTCGGTGACGCCCCGCAGTGAGCCGACACCTCACCTGGCGCTTCTGGCTCTACGCCGGTATCTCCGCCGCGCTGTTCATCATCGCCAGCTCCAGCCGAGATGGGGAGGCCGCGGTGTGGTTTATTGCGCTCAGCCCGTTCGCCGTCGTCCTCACGCTCAGTGTGCTGAGCGGCTGGTGGGTGTCGCTTGAGGTGGAGCGGGTCACGCTGAGCCGGCTCCGGCTGATCGAGGGAGACGAACTATCGATCTTCGTAGAGGTGCGCTGTCCACGACCAATCGCCATCGTTGAATTTGAGATGCAGTACCCCGCGTCAATGGTCCCGGTCACACCGGCCCGAGTGATCCAGCCGATCGACGGGGATTCCCGAGTGCGATTTGATGTGCGGGTGGAAAAATGGGGTGTCACCGGGCCGGAATTTCTGAACATTGTCACCAGGGACCGATTTGGTCTGTCCGAAACGATCCAGCAATTTCCACTGTCCAACCGGGTCCATGTTCATCCGCCAACCGAACGCATCCAGTCCATGGTGAAGGCGGCCCAGACCCGTTCGGCCACCGGTGACCACCGATCAACGGCGCGCGGCCCGGGGATGGAGCTGGCTGAGGTTCGCAACTACAACCCGTCTGACCCGGTACGGCTCATCCACGCCATGCTCTCCCTACGGCGCGGGAAACCAATGGTGGCCGATCGCCACACCGATCAGGCCACCGACGTGATCCTCTTCATCGATGCCGTACAGGACGTAGGCGAAACGCTGGACTCAACCCTTCGATCAACCGTGGCGGCCGCAACCGGATTACAAGAACGGCACTTCCGCTCTATGGACCGGGTGGGCATCCTGGACCGCAGCACCGGAGTTCGCTGGCTCTCACCGGCATTGGGTAGGCGAGCCGGCCACATCATTGTTGACACTTTGCTGTCGGCCAAGGTGATGCAGGATCGACGCGGCGACCTCCCGGCCATTCCGCTGGAGAGCCTCGACGGTCGCTCTCTCATCCTGGCGGTCAGCCCGCTCTACAGCGAGGTCTTCACAAGTGACCTGGCCCAGCTCCGCCGGCGCGGCCACTCGGTGGTTGTTCTGCTGGTTCAGCGCCAACTAGACACCGGCGCCAGTACGATCGCCCGCCGAGTAACTCGCATCACCAACGAATGGCAGAAGCGACGCCTCGCCGAGCTGGGAGTCGTGGTACTTCCCTGGGACCCTTCGGGCCCGGTGGAGCCTGTGCTCCAAAAGGCGGTTCTCGCCGGTCAACGACCAATGGGTGGTCGCGGATCGATTCGTCAGCCATCTGCCAGCGGCTTCCGATGAGCACCGACCCCCCAGCCTTCGACGGCCCACCCCCACCGCCAACGGGGACTACTCCCCCGCCGCTCCGTGACGCGATGGCCGGATCACCACCACCGCCGCCACCCACCGGCTCTCCCGCAGCACCATGGGTCGGGCCGGTCAGGCTTCCCCCCACCGGCCGCCACGCCACTGCGGCGGGGGTGATAATCGCCAAGACCGACGCCCAGATCAAGGACGAGAAGAGGCGGGACCGAGCGGCCCTGCAGCGGCTCGCCGCAGCCCCGGAAATGGTGCTATGCGGCGTAGTCCTGTTCGTGGCCATCGTCGCCGCTTCCGCCACCTCGGATCCGGAAGCTCAGATCATCCTGATCATGATCATGTCGGCCTTGGCCGCCCTATTCGGCTGGCTGGCGCTGCGCAGTGGTGACGCGATCGTCTACACGCTCGTACTCGGTGCCGCCGGATTCCTCACCGCGGTTGTTGTTGGTGCAACGCTAGATGTTGATTTCCAAAGCCTGTGGTGGATCCTGCCGCCAGTGGTGGTGATCGCTTTGGAGAATGCATTCACGTTCAACTACTACCGCCGGCGGTCTGGTGACATCAGCAGAGTCGTGCGAACAACTCACCTGCAAAATTTGGGCGCGGTCGTTGCCGGTGGTCTCGTCCTGAGCGCCACGCTCCGTTGGCTCACCAACCGTAACGGTCAGGTGTCATGGATTTGGTACGCCACGGTGCTCAGCACGGTGGTGGTGCTTGCCATCGGGACCCTCATCACCATCCGTCGGCGGGCTCTTCCGGCCGACCGGCGGCGCTTCAGCCCAGGCCGACGCATGATCCCTCCACCCGCATAGATACAGGCGGTTGGGAGCGGGCCCTTCTAAGAGCCGGCAGTGAGAGAGTAGAACTGCGGTAGCGACGATTGCAGATCGCTCGAGGAGCGCAGAGCTTCCCATTCCTGGCTCAGCTCCAAGCTGGGGGTGGCCTCGGTGAAGAGCAACGAGAGAGCGGTGAGTTCGGTTCGGCGTTGTGTGCTGCTGATCATCTCGGCACCCTCGGTGAACTGAACCACGATCGAGCCCCGCGTCAGCTGTCCGGCTTCGAGAAGACCGAGCCAATACGCCTTCCCGGTGGGATCAGGCTGACGGTGCAACACATCCACGTACAGCTGATCCAGAAAATCGCCGAACGGTCTCCCGCCATAGCGATTCTGAAACTCATCGGACTCGCTAAACCAGTTGGCGATTTCGGTGAGAGACGCCCCCTCCCGATGCTGGTCCATCCAATAGTTGATGCCCCCGGTGTCAGCCACGCGCAGGAAGTAGGCCTCGTACAGGCGGTCCAGGGATGCACCGGTGCTATTGGGGGTGATCACGTTCTCAAGCGCCACGTTCATACCGACGCTGTTCACCGTGTCAGCCAATTCTCGACGTTCGGTCACCGTGGCCGATCGCCCGTGCACGGTCTGATACAGACGCTCAGCGAAGGTGTCGAAGTCCGCGAAAGGAGCAACATCGGCCGGGTCAACATCGATCGGATTGAGCGCCCGCTCGAGCGCGTCGTCGACCAGCGGCGCGGGGTTCACGTTGTTTCCATCAGGGTCGACGACCT
>RCMY010002719.1_pt1 | contig 22653 bp, 18 predicted proteins | sample 2041341 | NCBI WGS metagenome assembly RCMY01 (sample SAMN09708234, study PRJNA481090) | Marine sediment metagenome, whole genome shotgun sequencing project.
CTGCCGGTGCTGATGCTTCCGCTTGCGCGGGGACCGGTGTGGATATTCGCGCTGACGCAGTAGCGTCGGGGGTTTGTACCGGCGCAGGGCTGCTGTTGGAGATCGGCGAGGCAACGTTCGCGTCTCTGGACAGAAACAACTCGTCACCTTCATGAACAAGGTGCATCTGTGTCAGTCCCGATTGCTGAAAAAGCTTAACCAAAATTTCGATGTCGGTGGATTTCATAGGCATTTGCGGTTCCTTAATATGGCATCATGCATGGTCGGCGCCGGAGGCTTTGTGATGAAGTGCCGCAAGCATCAGGGGCAGACGCGGGCTTGCAACGACACACTCCACTCCGGCATCCATTGCGGCGGCCATGCCACCGGGAAGGTGCAGCCCCGCGCCAGTCACGACTCGCTTTCCCTTCAGCAGTTCGGGCAATTTCTCTATATCGTCGCCCCCCTCGACCGAGGAAAGATCAAAGGGATTTTCGGAAATGTCCTGTGGACGCACGACCTTGATCGGCGAAATCTTGTCTGCCTCGTCGGTCAGCCGCCTGATGCCTTCCACCTTGCGGCTGTCAGGCATCTCGATCTCGAGAGAACCTTCATAGATTTTTCCCGTCGTACCATCCACGGTTACCGTCTGGCCTTCGAGCTTTGACAAAAGACCGTCGCCGCAACCTACGACGCAAGGGACCCCCAGTGAGCGCCCGACAACGGCAGCATGGCTTGTCGCACCGCCCATTTCGGTGATCACGCCTACTGCAGCAATCATGCCGTGCAGGTCATCAGGACTTGTGGTGCGTCGCGCCAAGATAACCTTTTCACCATTGGACGCAGATTTCTCGGCGGTGTCGCTGTCACAGACGATTTTTCCGATCCCGATACCCGGACAGGCGGGGACCCCCTCGGCGAGCAAAGTCGCGCTATCGGCCACCGACTTTGCCAAGCGCGGCGCAAGTATGCTGCGCACCTGGTCCGGAGTAACCATTGAAAGGGCGCCCTCAAGATCTACCAGACCTTCATCCAGCATATCGCAGGCAATGCGTAGGGCAGCCTCGGGCGCACGTTTGGCAGATCTTGTCTGCAAGAGGTAGAGCATGTTGTCCTGTATGGTGAACTCAATGTCCTGCACATCATTGCTGTCCTCTTCCAATGTAGCGGCGGCCTTGAGCAGCGCGGCATAAGCGTCCGGCAGAACACCCTGCATCTGCGCAAGCGGAAGCGGCGTGAACTTGCCCGAAACGACGTCTTCGCCCTGTGCCTTCATCAGGAACTCACCATAAGGCTCGGGGTGGCCATTGATCGGATTGCGACTGAACATGACACCCGTTCCCGATGCATCATTCAGATTGCCAAACACCATGGCCTGAACAACGACTGCCGTACCCAGATCGTCAGATATCCCATGATGGCTGCGATACCTCTTGGCGCGCCGTCCGTTCCAGCTTCCGAAGACTGCAGCAATCGAGGCCTGCAATCTTTCCTCACAGCCTTGAGGCATCGGCGCGCCGGAGGCCGCTTCGATAAGCTCGGACCATTTAGCTTCATTGTCCTCGGGCTTGAACTCACCCGGCACGCAGCGCAGCACAATATCGCCAAACAGTTCATAAAACCGACGATGGGTATCGTGGACAAATTCCTTGTCGTCAAACTCAGCTTCCAATGCTGGAACGGTTTCCTGCGAGATGCCCAAATTGAGCACAGTGTCCATCATGCCCGGCATCGAAATCGGTGCCCCCGAGCGGACTGCGACCAAAAGAGGGTTGCTGCCGCGCCCAAAACTGCGACCGGTCTGGTCTTCAAGCCAGGCCATGCCTTCGCTGATTTCCTCTTTTAGCCCAGAGGGAAATTCTCCGGTTTTCTGATACTCGACACATGCGGCACAGGTGATCACGAAGGCCGGAGGAACCGGCAACCCCAGCGCCGCCATCTTGGCCACCGACCACCCTTTGCCGCCGATCTTGGACTTGTCCGGCAGGCTTGACCCATCGAGTTGCACGATCCATCGGCCCATGGTCAGTGTTCCTCCCGTTCACGGCCAACGATACGCAGCACATCTTCGTGCAGTTCGAACCAGACGGTGTGATAGCTTTCGATCCGGGCATCGGACACCCATTTGATGTCGCCGTCCTCCGCTTTCTCCAACGCCGCTTCCAGCGCCTCTTCATAGCGCGCAAGACGCGGCAAACCCCGTGCAAGGCCATTCAGGATCGGTTCGGCCTTCTCGTGCAGGTCTCCGAGGGAGTGAATAATTTTCTGGTCATGCGCGGCGTCGGAATGATCGTTTGGCATCTGCACGCCTCCGACCTCAATCGTTTGCCACTCGCTGATAAGATTCTTCATCGCAATGTTGATTTGCTCGAATTTCTCATACGCGGCCATAAACGCTTCGTCGATTCGCTGTTGGGCGTATTCTCTCGAATAGCTCATCTTGAGGGTCATCGCGGCAGCCGGGGCAAGCGTGTATTTGCCACCATTTTCGTTGACCCGCCCGCTTTGCGTGGCGGCATCCAGCAGTTTTGCCACATTGCCCCCGTCCATCGCGACGATTGCGGCAATCTCTTCCGCGGTTCCATGTTTTTTGATTGCGGTGCCATGCAGCACCAGAAGGTCAGGGTTCATGAAATTACGTCTCCCTTCGTCGATTTCGCAATAAGCTGGTCCCGAACCTTCCGACGCAAAATCTTGTTCGCGGCAGATTTGGGCAATTCATCCCAAATCTCTATGGCCTTGGGGCACTTGTGGGCAGCGAGTCTGGACTTGGCGAAGGCCAGTAACTTGTCTGCATCCAGATCTTTTCTGCCCGATACGACCGCCTGCACCCGGTCACCCCATTTCTCGTCGGGGATGCCGACCACCGCAGCTTCGACGACACCTTCGAATTCGCCCAAAGCGTCTTCGACTTCGCGCGGGTAGACGTTGTAACCACCAGAAACCAGCATGTCGTTCTTGCGGTCCAGGATGTAAAAGAAGCCGTCTTTATCCATCCGGCCCACATCGCCGGTATGCAGCCAGCCGTTTCGCATTGTTTTTGCCGTCGCTTCGGGGCGGTTCCAGTAGTAGGCCATCAGTTGTGGCCCCCGGCAGCAGATCTCACCCGTCTCTCCGACAGGCAGCTCGTTGTCGTTATCATCCAGAACCCTCACCTCGGAGATTGTGAACGGACGCCCGCAAGACCCGATGCGGTCATGGTCTTCCGGCTTCAGGCATGTAATGACCATTGGGCTTTCGGCCTGTCCATAGGTCTGAGCGAACACCCGGCCGAAACGGCGTTCTGCGCGTTCCAGCAGGCTTTGGGCAATCGGCGATGCGCCATAGGCAATACGCCGGAAATGATAGTCAGCGTCCTTTGATACGGGTTCCTCGAGGATCATCGCCAGCATCGTGGGAACGAGAAAGGTCAATGTCGCCCCGGTCTCCTGCGCCATCTGCGTAAAATCGGCCGGATTGAACTTGGTCATCACCGTGCTGCGCGCACCGCGCACCAGCATCGGGAGGAAAAACGCGCCGGATGCATGGGCAATCGGGGCGGCGTGAAGGAATGTATCCTCCTGCCGGATGTCAGGCATCAGGTCTGTGAGAAAGGCGGAGAGCTCCGACAGCTCGCCCTGTTCGGTCAATGTGACCGCCTTGGGCTTGCCGGTCGTTCCGCCAGTATAGCCCAGACGGTAGGGCGCATCCAAGGCGCGCTCGACGGAACAGGGGGCGGAATCGCCGTCGTCGATCATCCGGCAGACAGCGGCCCAGTCAAAGGACATCTCGACGCCAAGGTCGTCATTGCCCTTTCGCAGAACGGCACGCGCCCCGCTGTCGGCAAGTTTGTACCGGTGATCCTCGTTCGTCTCGCGGGTATTCATGCCAACCCGGATCAGCCCGTTCTTGGCAAGCGCGTAGTAGGCGATGATACATTCCAGAGAGTTCGGCAAAAGCACTCCGACCCGATCCCCGGCTTTCAGCCCCGTATCCAACAGGGCATTGCCAAGCCGGTTGGTTGCAGCATCGAACTCCGCGTAGGTGATAGTACGGTCGCCCAGTACGAGGCAGGGCGCACTGCCGTATTGTCGGCCGGCGCGCCGAATAAGTGAACCAATCTGCATGGTAGATACCTCTAGTCGTTTGCGTTCTGCCGAGCAGGCAGGTCATTGATGTCGTCGCGGCGCAATCGGGCGCCCTTGCCGTTAATCTTGATCGCGTTTTCCTGCGCACCTTTGTAAAGAGCGTCGGCGGCGTCCGTTTCCGCGTTGTATTTGACCCAGGTTTCGCACAGGAACCGTGTGTCAGGTTTGCAGTCATACGGCGTGAACGCCTTGGCCGCGGCATTGAACTCCGCCATCGTCATCTTGCCTTTGGATGTGGTGTAGACGTCCTTTTTCTCGGGGAGCTTGGTCACACCATCCTGCAGACCGCCGCTGGTCTTGGTATAAGGTTCGCCAGATAGAATCGCATACGGGATCGGCGTGTAGAGCTTTGTGGGAGCGTTGGAATGCATAGCCATCGTATATTCGCTTGCTGCCTGGCTCGGGTTCGAGATTGACCCCACCAGTTCCCCAAGCATCTGATTGCCATATTCGTCATTGAGCAGAGGCCGGAGCCTTTCGGCGCGAACATCGACCTCGCCCCAGTCCTCGTGGTCATAGACCCCGGCAATGTGGGCGATATCCTTGCAAATACCAAAATAGACCAGCGCCCCGGCATCAACCATCTGATCGCGATTCCAATCTGCCAGCTTTCGCCACAACTTGTCGGTCGCCGCCTGCATCTGTGCCGTGAGCGTCTTGAATTTCTCAATCAGTTCTTCCCGCGATCCCATGCTGAGAGGAATGTGGGTACCAGTGAGAATGTCGGAGGTGTACAGGCCGACCCCAACAAGCTTTTCGCCATTGAACTCCGGCTCGGCTTCGAAGCTGGCCCAGTCATCCACAAGGTAGAAATGACAATCCTTCACGGCCATGGTGACAGTCAGATTGTTGTACTCGATTTCCTCCGCAACACCGTCAAGCCAGGGGAAATCGCTTTCCGCCAGATCCATGAAGTCACGGATGATCAACTCGCGGTTCTCGTCGAGCTTGTAAGGTCCGTGATTGTGCAAACCGACCCGGCTCTCACATGAGTTCAGGAAGCCGTAGGCGGATACCGAAGCCAGAAACGCCTGCGCGGCTGTGTGAAGCTCGTCGCCAGCCTCGCAGTCGAACAGTTCCGAATGGAAGACCTGAATTTCGCGCTCGGGCGCGATCTGCGCGCGATGGCCGTATTCCTTGTTGGTGATGTGTCCGTCATTGCGATGATAGGCAAGCTGAAAGCGTTTCCAGAAATCCATGACATAGACGATGTCTTCGATCGCATCGGTCGGGCGCAGCAGTCCCAGATTGATCAGCCACTCGCGTCCCAGCAGATAGAAGTTTGGCATACCCCAGCTCATGCCTGCATTCTTGTTACGCACGCCCATGGACCGCGCGCGGTCTCCGATCTCCTCGGCAGGCATCGACGCCTCGATCTTCCGCAATAGGGTCGGATAGCGATAGAATGCCATCGCGTAGCTCAGCAGGATGTAAGGAGAGACGGGGAACATCTTGCTTTCCTGAACCGTGCGGGTCAGGCAAAGCCAATAGGTTTCATCCGCATTGGTCTGCATGAGATTATTGGTTTCGAGCAGTTGCGCGTATGTAATTTCTGTGTCGGCCATGTCTGTCGTCTCCTCCGTATCAATCCGCTTCCGGCAGTCGCCAGACGCGCGCTGTGCGCGATACGTTCTTTTGATAATCAGCAGCGGTCTTTGGATCTGCGGAACACTCCATGCGCACGCGGCTGAGCTGGGGCAGATCCTTGATCTTGGCGTTCATCAGGCAAGGCACACCATATTCGCGCGTCAGGATGCCCAGATGGGATCGTGTTGAGCCCCCGGCGCAGATCACACCCTTGAAGTGTTCCAGGATAGGTGCGGTCAACGTGCCGCCCGAATCGTCGATGACGGCAATCGTGTCCTCCGGAACGCCTTCGTTCATATATTTCATGACCTGTGCGGGTGAACGGATGTAGCGGACTGTTCCTTCTACATCTGCGGGGAAACGCGCGACGCTATCGCCCTGTCCCACCTGCCGAACGCCTGCATCATCAGTGTCGCTCGTTTCGGCATCGTCATGGGCGAAACTGTACCCTTCGAGATCATCGCTCCCCAAGCCTTCGGCCGCGATATATGCGTCGGGCCGTTCTTGGGCAGAAATTGCCGCTGACCACGCAAACCGATGGCCGCTGTCCAGCAGCAACTGTTCGATTGCCTTGATGTCGTCCTGCGTGATCAGGTCGAACGAAGAGCCGAATACGAAATCCTGCCAATCTGCGTTACTTAGCTTCGACCTAATAGAGTCATGCAGCGCCGCATGCAGCGCCTCGACAGTCGCAGAAGCATTGGACTTGTCATATTTGTCGCTATCAATGTGCAACTTGGACATCAATTTCCCTCCCTGAAAGTACTGTTTGCAGCAAACTTCCATTTATCAACCTATCTTGAAGCTCCCTATCGTGTCAATCATTTTTGTTGGACAAAATTATTGACAAAATAGGCTTACGGCTGCAATCTTGCTTGTGCGCAGGCATTAATTCCTGCCAACAAAAGGGAGGAAATCAAATATGTTAAGGACGTTCTCACGCTATTCCGTCGCGATGACGGTTGCAGCATTCACTTGCACCGGAGCCGTCGCTCAAGAAGCCATCGAGCTTGGCGTCGTCTCGGTAAATTACAACTCTCCGTCGATTCAAAGGCAGACGGACGCGGCGGTTAAGCATGCCGAAAGCCTTGGATGGACGGTGGAGATGTTCGATGGTCGGGGAGACCAGGTCGCGACAAACCAGGCCGCAATGGGATTCATCGATCGTGGCTTTGATGCAATCCTGAACACCGCTTCTCCAAATACGCAGATGTCCGCCGTAATCGAGTATGCAAACGAAAAGGATGTGCCCTTTGTTTCGACATTCTCGGGTCTGGTACCTGGAATTGTTGCCGACATCGGTTCGAACAACACCGCCGACGGGGTGATCGCTGCGACCGAACTTGTCGGCCGCATGGGAAGCGAGGGTCATATCGTAAAGCTGAACTGGACAGTCCTTCCCGCGCTGGCGGAACGTGATCGCGGCTTCATGGCTGTGCTGGCGGGTTACCCGGATATCAAGGTGACTGAAGTCGAGCTCAAGGTGCCCGGGCAGGTCGATGACGCCTACAATCAGATGACCAACCTTCTGCTTGCTAATGATGATATTAACGCTGTCTGGACCGGCTGGGACGAGGTGGCGGTTCCGGCGGCTCGGGCCATATCCCAAGCAGGGCGTGACGGGGTGATCGTATCAGGACTGGATGGGGTTCCCGAAACGATCGACATGATCCGCGAAGGCAGTCCAATTGCGCTCACCGTTGCCTACGATGTGGACAGGATGGGCACCACCGCCGTCGAGATAATCAAGAATGCGCTCGCAGGCGAGACACCTACAACCCGCCATCTGACGCTGAAACCCTGTCTAATTACTCAGGAAAGCGCACCCGCCAGCGATCAGCAGATCGATTTCTCCACTTGCACCCTCTTTTCGGGCGAGGATGTTAAGCTCCAATAAGCTCTCCAGAAACGAAATCTTGGAAGGGTGCGCCGTGTGATGAGCGCGCCCTTTTCTTTTGTTGTCAGACCTTGCGCCTTACGCGCTATATGTCATCCATTTTTGTTGGACAATTTTATTGACAATAATGTCCCCGTGCTGTTTGCTGTATCCAAACAACTGCTAAGTCATCAACGGATCGGGGAGGATTCTGAAAATGAACGAGAAACTTATAGCGACATCTTTTGCGACTTTAGTGGGGCTGTTCGGTGGGACGGCCGGCGCTCAGGAAACGGCGGTGAAACTGGGAGTGGTTTCGGTCAACTACAACTCGCCAACCATTCAGATCCAAACCGACGCAGCTATCGCTAAGGCAGAGGAAATGGGGTGGGAGGTCGAGCTCTTCGATGGCCGTGGCGACCAGGTTGCCACCAACAACTCGGCAATCGGCTTCATCGACCGTGGCTTCGACGCAATCCTAAACACTGCATCTGCCAACACGCAAATGTCCGCGGTCATCGCACACGCAAATGAGAATAACGTCCCCTTCGTCTCGACCTTCTCTGGTCTCGTGCCAGGAATCATTGCGGATATCGGGTCGAACAACACTGTTGATGGCGCCATTGCCGCGACCGAACTTGTGGGTCGCCTGAGCGGCCAAGGAACGGTCGTCGTGCTCAACTGGAATGTCCTGCCGGCGCTGGTCGAGCGGCAGAAAGGTGTCGAGGCCGTCCTGAACGAATATCCCGGCATCGAACAGATCAAAATCGAGGTCAAGGTTCCAGGCCAGGTCGATGATACCTACAATCAGATGACCAACATTTTGTTGTCGAACCCCGATATCGATGCGGTCGTCGCAGGTTGGGACGAGATCGCGATCCCTGCCGCCCGCGCAATTTCCCAAAGCGGGAACGAAGATATTTTTGTCGTCTCGATGAACGGTGATCCCGAAACGGTTGATGCGATCCGGACCGGTGGCCCGATTGAGCTGACTGTTGCTTATGATGTTCCCCGCATGGGTACCACTGCGATCGACGTGATCGCCGATGCACTCAACGGCACAATGCCCAGCACAGCACTCCTCACACTCAAACCCTGTCTTGTTACCCAAGAATCGGTACCCGCGGCTGGTGAAAGCGTGAACTTCGCAGACTGCCAGCTGTTTTCCGGCGAGACTGCTCCAGAGTAGGGTTGGCGCCAAATTTGGCGTTATAAAGGTCCAGCGCTTCGCAAAGAAAGTTACGGCTATGTCGGTATCAGAAACTCTCGAACATACTACCATGACAGCGACGGATTCCGGTACTCCGGTTTTGCAGGTCAAGGAGATGCGCAAGGAGTTCCCCGGCACTTTAGCGCTGGACGACGTCGATCTGTCTGTAATGGAGGGGGAGATCCACGCACTGCTTGGCGAAAATGGCGCGGGCAAATCCACGCTCATCAAGTGCATCTGTGGTGCCTACTCCCCAACTTCAGGGCAGATCGAGATTGATGGACGTCCCGTCAGCATCACCTCGCCCGCCGATGCGATGGCGGCAGGTATCGGGGTCGTTCACCAACATCTCAACCTCGTACCTTGCTTGACAGTTGCGGAGAATATCTGGCTCGGTGTTCCCCTGCCCCGCCGTGCAGGGCTGGTGGACTGGCGCGCCGTCCATGCGCATGCCCGTGATGTGCTCGACCGCGTCAACTTAAACGTTTCCACCAAGGCGCTCGTGCAGGATCTTCGCCCGGACAATCGCGCCATGATCTCAATTGCTAAGGCGGTGTCGAGCGATGCACGGGTGATTATCCTGGACGAGCCGACAAACGCATTACTTCCGGATGAAGTCGACCGGCTGTTCGAGCAGATGCGCACTCTGGCAAAGCAAGGTCACGCATTCATTTATGTCAGCCACCGCCTTGCAGAAGTCTTTGAAGTGGCCGACCGTGCCAGCGTTTTGAGAGATGGAAAGTATGTTGGCACCTTCGACAAGGCACGGATGGTACCAGCGGATATTGTCGAAGCGATTGTAGGTCGCAGAGCAGAAGCAACAAGCGCGCATGTCTCGCGCATACGTAAGGAACTGCCACCTCGCTTAGAAGCTCGGAATATCTCGGGCAAGCGGGTCGAAGAAATGAACTTCGAAATCCGGCCTGGCGAGGTGTTGGGCATTGCCGGCCTGCCTGGGTCGGGTTCGGACGAGACTCTGGACATGATTTTTGGGCGCCAGAAGTTGTCGGGCGGAGAAATTCTGGTGAACGGACGGCAAAAGAAATTCCGGCATCCGGCGGATGCGATCGCGGCGGGCATCGGATTTGTCCCCAAAGATCGGCTAGAGGAGGCTGTGCTGCATGGCGCACCGATCCGGCATAACACGTCTTTGGCAAGCTTGGGCAACTTCACCAGCGTTCCAATCCTTCGTTTCGTGAATCGCCGCCGCGAGGCGGAGGCTGTCAACCAGGTCACGCAAAAGATGCGTGTCAAAATGACGGGCATCGAAGCGCCGATAGATGGATTGTCAGGTGGCAATCAGCAAAAGGTTGTACTCGGCCGCTGGCTGGCCTCCGGGGCCGACGTATTGATCCTCAATTCTCCGACCGCCGCGGTCGATGTGGGTGCCAAAGCTGAAATCTATACTCTTATCGAAGAAATGGCTGCCGAGGGGAAATCCATCATCTTTGCCTCGACGGAGCTCGAGGAATATCAGAAGGTATGCGACCGCGTGATCGTAATGCATCAGCACCGCGAAGCCGCCATCCTTGAGAACGGCGACATAACTGAAATGAAAATTATGACTGCCGCGGCAGGAGGATCGATCGGATCATGAGTACTGAAGTTAAGAACGCATCGAAACGGCCCGAGATTCTCGGATTTCTTTCCCGCTGGGGTACAATAATCTCGCTGATCATCCTCGTGATCGTCTTTTCCATTGGACGGCCCGAAGTGTTCATGACCGTGCGCAACATGCTGAATATCCTCAATCAGGTATCAATCCTGGGCATCATTGCACTTGGTTTGACCGTTTGCCTGGTGATGGGGCTGTTCGACCTCTCGATTGGGGCAATGGCCACTTTCGGGGGTTATTTCGCCGCGCGCTTCCTGATGGAGCTGGAAATCTCTTCAGGCGCTGCCGTCATCGTGATCGTTCTGGGTGTAATGGTGCTCTCTGCAGTTATCGGCATGCTCAACGGTGCCTTGATCGCCTTTCTAGGAATATCGGCAATCATCGAAACTCTCGCGATGGGGTTCATCATTACTGGGGTAATCTTGGGCGTATCCGGCGGGAGGACCGTTTATGCCAGTGACATTCCTCAGGCCTTCCAGGTTATTGGGCAGGGCTCGATTGCCGGAATTCCCAATCCGGTACTCATCACGGCGGTCCTTGCATTACTGCTATGGGTTTTTCTTGAACACACCCAAACAGGCCGCAACATGTATGCGTTGGGAGGCAACCGCGAAGCGTCACGGTTGTCGGGCATCAACTATCCACGCCACGCCCTTACCGCCATGGCTATCGCAGCGGCCTGCGCTGCTCTGGGCGGCATGGTTGCTGGCGCCAACCTTGGTGCGGGGCGCCCCCAGGGTGTCGGAGAAACCTATCTGTTGAATGCCTTCGTTGCTGTCTTCATCGGGGCGTCGACACTCCGTCCCGGGACATTCCACATCTTCGGAACGGTGCTGGGCGTTGTACTCATCGGTGTCATCAGCAACGGATTGTCAGTCATGGGCGTGCCAACATTCTGGCAGTATATCGTCCAGGGCATGATCCTTATCCTGGCTCTGATCATGGCATCGGTGAACATGATCGGACGCAGCTAGAGGTGTACTCTCGCATATCCGCGGCACCCTCAACGCTGGGGCGGCGAGCATCGTGCTGGGTGGCGATCACTGTTCATCCGCATGGGACGCCAGCGAGATTTATGAGGGGGACTTGATCGGTTCTGTCAGAAGACGGCGCAGATCAATCAAGTCTCTCTGGCTCAAGCCGACCTTTGAAATCCATTTCAGGTTTGAACCATAAGCTTCTTCCAGCGTCGTCAGACCCGTCTTGAGATACCGAAGCTGTGGCGCGGTTAGTGCCTCCAACAAGTCTTGTGCGATTGGATGCGGAAACAGAAAGCTCAAGTCCCGGCGGTAGCGATCGGTAAGGAGATAATCACTAAAGATGATCTCATCCGGGCAGCCAAGCGCGCGCATGATTAACGCGATACCAAAGCCGGTCCGGTCCTTGCCTGACGTGCAATGCAACAGAACGGGCCGGCTCTCCGACGCAAGAAGGAACTCGAAAGTCGATGCGTATTTCTCGATGTTTTCCAACGCGTAGAGACGGTAGTGATCGTTCAGCTCATCTCTGATCTCGGCAGCGGTCATCTGTCCATCCGCGATTGCAGCCAGCATGGGTTTCTGCCCCAGCAGAAACCCTGGGGTGCTCAGCCGTATCCCGAGCCCCGCCGGGAGACGATCAGGATTCCGCACGCGTTCCTTTTCGTGCCGATAGTCAATCAGCCCGTAGAGATCGAACTCGGCCAGCACTGAATGTGCTTCCGGGGTCAAGTCTGAGAGTGTATCGCTTCGATACACCCGTCCATAGCGGATGCGCCTGCCCTCCTGTGCCTCATAACCACCGATATCGCGGAAGTTCGACGTTCCCGGTAGGGCAATATGCCGTTCTCCGAGTGACCTTGGCGTCATATTTTCAACACTTTTTGGTCTGGTCTCGACCGGCAGAACCCCGGTCACAGCGACATTTTGCCCCTTTACGGCTCCAAAACGTCATAGAAGTCTTGACCAATCTTGTCCAACAATATTGAATAACCAAAACGTAGTGAGAAATCAAAGGCGGAGATTGCATATGATTCCCGAAATCAGCCCTAAGGCGACAGAACTTCTCGCTCAGGTTACAAATTTTATGGAGGAGCACGTCTATCCTGCGGAAGCCACCTTCTATCGCCAAGCCGAAGATCTCGGTCCCTGGGTGGTCTGGCCCATCGTCGAAGAGTTGAAGGCGAAGGCGAAGGCACAAGGGCTGTGGAACCTCTTCTTGCCGGAATCCGATATGGGCGCAGGGCTGACCAACCGGGATTACGCACCCCTCTGCGAGGCTATGGGTCGTTCTCATCTGGCACCAGAGGTTTTCAATTGTTCCGCCCCGGATACGGGCAACATGGAAGTGTTGGTCCGCTATGGCACCGCTGAACAACAGGCGCGCTGGCTGCAGCCACTTCTGGAAGGCGAGATCCGTTCATCTTTCGCGATGACGGAACCAGCAGTTGCATCGAGTGATGCGCGCAACATCGAAAGCGAAATTCGTCGCGATGGCGATGAGTACGTCATTAACGGACACAAGTGGTATACCACCAACGCAACCGATCCACGGTGCGAGATTATCATCTTCATGGGCAAGAGCGATCCGAACGCGGAAACCTATCTCCAGCAGTCAATGATCCTTGTGCCGAAAGACGCGCCCGGCGTTTCCGTTAAGCGGTCATTGCCCGTTTTCGGGTTCTACGGACTACCGGACCGCGCGAGCGAAGTGGTCTTTGATAACGTGCGGGTGCCAGCGGAAAATATGCTTCTTGGTGAGGGGAGAGGCTTCGAGATTGCCCAAGGTCGTCTTGGGCCGGGGCGGATACATCACTGCATGCGCCTTATCGGCCTGGCGGAACGTACACTTGCCAAGATGTGCAAACGAACTGAAGAACGAACTGCCTTCGGCAAAAAGGTGTCGGAAATGACCGTCACTCGCGAGCGGATCGCCAATGCGCGTATCATGATTGACCAGTGTCGACTGCTGACCCTGCGCACTGCGCATATGATGGATACCGTCGGAAACAAGGAAGCAAAACGCGAGATTGCAATGATTAAGGTCGCGGTTCCGACCATGGCTTGCCAAGTCGTGGATTGGACCATTCAGGCCTTCGGTGGTGGCGGGACAAACAATGACTTCGGACTTTCAATGGCATATGCGACATCCCGCCTTCTGAGGCTTGCCGATGGTCCTGACGAAGTTCATCGCGATCAACTCGCGCGGATGGAAATCAAGCGGCAAAGAGGTATGATCGAATACTTTGGGATCAATCAATGGTCCGATTCCCTGTCGAACAAGGGTAACGGCGAAGGGCCTTACGCCCCGGACTAAGTCCGCCCCCGACGGCCGCTATCCAGTCCGCTGTGCCGGTCAGCTCCCAGACCAGCGCGGCGGGCGCTTTTCCTTGAACGCCCTCGCACCTTCCAACGCGTCTTGTGAGCCGTCCACGACGGCCCATGCACGACCGTTCTCGAACCAAAGTGCCTTTTCCTCCTGCCTCCGTTCCGCCTTTAGCAGCGCCAGGGATGTAGTAACGGCAAGAGGCGCGTTTTCGAGTATCTTTCGCGCTAATGACTTTGCCGCGGCAAGAACCTCTGCTTCCTCCACCACGGAATTGACGAGACCGTATTGAAGTGCCTCCGAGGCACTCATGATGTCGCCGGTCAGGACCATCTTGTTCGCAACTACAGGAGGCAATTGCGATGCCAGCCGGAAAATTCCGCCGCCAGCCGCGATAATCCCGCGCTTCACTTCTGGAAGCCCGAATTTGGCCGTTTCGGCTGCAATCGCGAAATCACATGACAGGACAATCTCAAAACCGCCGGCTAACGCAGGCCCATTGATGGCCGCGATGACCGGCTTCGTACGCACTGCCCCCACGAAATAGGCGAATCCTTCGGGTTCTTTCAGCCCGGGCCGTTCACCCGCGGCAAAGGCTCCCAGGTCCATTCCCGCACAGAATACCGACCCGGTCCCTGTCAGGATCACCACCCGGACAGAAGGCTCAGCTTCTGCCTTTAGCATCGCGGCGCGCAGCTCACCCGCCATCCGGGAATCGATCGCGTTTCTCTGATCCGGTCGGTTCAAAGTTACAACTGCGAAACCGCCATCCTGTTCGTACGTAATGCAGTTCATATCTCGCCTCACTTCGGAAATTAGGTTGAAACCATTCAGACTTTAACATCTTTCATTTTGTATACCAATCTGGTAATACGATATTGTTGAAGATCGCAGGGTCGCTGGAAGGTATTTTATGGTTTCGAAGGTCGTATTCTCTACAGACGGTGCAGTCGGAGTGGTGCAAATCGATAATCCGCCGGTCAATGCCATAGATTCGGCGGTTACTCAGGGCCTGTCTTCCGCCCTTGATCAGTTCATCGCCAACCGCGGTCTCACGGGTCTGGTGATCTGCTGTTCAGGCCGCACATTTGTGGCGGGAGGCGACATTTCCGCCTTTGATGACCCGGATTTCTCTACTGCCCCCTTCAACAGCGTCCTTGCCCGTATCGAAGCATTGGATCGCCCTGTCGTCGCCGCGGTGCATGGGTCGGTTCTTGGCGGCGGCCTTGAACTGGCGCTTGCATGTCATACAAGAATTGCCGCACCGGGCACGAGCTTTGGCATGCCTGAAATCACTCTCGGACTCATCCCTGGCTCTCTTGGAACGCAAAGGCTTCCGCGTCTTGTCGGGCTGCGGGAAGCAACGCAACTCATCTTGTCCGGCCAGCCGATTGATACTGTGAAAGCTCTCGACATCGGGCTTATCCACTCGGTCGGAGAAGATGTAGTCGCAGCAGCCAAGGATTACGTTTCGGACAAGGACACTCCAATTGTTTCGCGCACATCCCAGATGGTAATCCCGGATATCGAAGCCGCCGATGAGGTTCTCGCAGAAGCACAGGTTAATGCGGACGAGACACCGTGGCTCCCAGCCCCCCGTGCCGCGCTCGAGGCTCTGACCGCTGCTGGGAACCGGACTTTCGCCGAAGGTGAAAAAGTGGAAAGCGCTCTATTTGCGAAACTTGTCGCAAGCCCGGAGTCGCGCGCGCTTCGACACCTCTTCACAGCGGAACGCGCCGCAAAGCATATTCCTGATGCGCAAAACGGCACTGTGAATGTCCGTCCGATCACAAGGGTCGGCGTTTTGGGAATCGGCACAATGGGGGCCGGAATTTCGATGGCCTTTGCGAATGCCGGCTATTCGGTCACAATGGTGGAGACATCTCAAGACAACCTCGAGCGTGGGACAGGCATCATCGCCGATACCTTTGCTGCATCCGTCAGGCGTGGAAAGGTCAGCCAGAAAGAAGCCGACAGACGTCAGGCCCTTCTGACGAGAACGACCGATATCACCGAGCTGGGCAACGTGGATCTGGTCGTTGAGGCGGTCTTCGAAGACATGGACCTGAAGCTGAAGGTTGCGAAGGAGCTCGGCCGGGTGGTCAAGCCGGGTTGTATCATTGCGACCAACACGTCGACACTTGATGTGGACAAAATCGCACTGGCCAGTGGGCGACCCGGCGATGTGATCGGAACCCATTTCTTCAGTCCCGCACATATAATGAAACTTCTCGAATCGTACGGGGCGCCAAGACAGAACTTTCTGTTGTGCAAACGCTATCGAAAGTGGCCACAAAGATCGGAAAGACGTCGGTAGTGTCCGGGGTTTGTTACGGTTTCATCGGCAACCGGATGGCCGAAGTCTACATGCGTGAGAACGAGGCGCTCCAACTGGAAGGTGCGACTCCGTCCGCCGTGGACAGCGTTATGGAAGACCCAGCATACCTTGGCATGGCCATGGGCCCCAACCGGATGCTGGACATGGCTGGTGTGGACGTCGGTGCCAAGACGGTTATTGAATGGGTCAAGTCAGGTAGTGGCCCTCAGAACCCGTCTTATCGGGCGCTATGCCGCGCCATGTTCGAGCAGGGTCGACATGGTCAGAAAACTACGCATGGCTATTATAAATACGAGGGCCGTACAGCGCTCCCCTCACCGGAGCATGAACAGCTTGCCCGGCAGGTTGCGACACAGCACGGTGTGCAACGGCGCAACGATATTCCGAAGAAAGAAATATTCGAACGGCTGCTCTATTCAATGATCAATGAGGCCGCACTCATCCTAGAAGAACAGATCGCATATAGGGGCGGCGACATCGATGTTGTCTGGACCGCGGGCTACGGCTTCCCAAAATGGCGTGGTGGGCCGCTATTCATGGCAGACGAGATCGGGCTTCACCATATCGTAGAGCGTATCCAGGCCTTTGCCGATTTGCCCGGCGGAGAAGTCTGGAGCGTGGCCCCGCTCCTCAAGGAATTATCGGAAACCGGCGGCCGGTTGTCGGACTGGTAGCGAGTCAAAACATAGATCAGCCCGGAAGGATCAGGGATACCATGAGAGAAGCAGTTGTCGTAAGCACAGCAAGAACGGGCATCGGAAAGGCATTTCGCGGTAGTCTGAATGCCACGAAGTCCCCCACCCTTGCGGGCTATGTGCTGAAGCATGCCATCGACCGCGCGGGTGTCGCACCTCAAGAGGTCGAAGATTTCGTGCTTGGTACCGTCCTGGCGGCCGGAACCGGCGGGATGAACCTCGCGCGCTTTGCTGCCCTGGCGGCCGGTGCGCCGGTTTCTGTTCCCGGAATGACCATGGATCGCCAATGCGCCTCGGGCCTGATGGCCATCGCCACAGCCGCAAAACAGATCATCGTAGATGACATGGACATTGTCGCGGCCGGAGGTCAGGACAATATTTCAGCCATTCAATCACGCTACTTCGAATGGGCGGCGCAAGAGCAAGACCCGAACGTGATCTCGAATGTCGCAACGGCGTATATGCCAATGCTCCAGACTGCGGAAGTTGTCGCCGATCGCTACGGTGTAAGCCGTGAGCAACAGGACGCCTATGCGCTCAGCTCTCAACAGCGCACTGCCGCCGCGCAGGACGCGGGCCTCTTTGATGAAGAAATCGTACCGTTTGAGACTGAAATGGCGATCACTGACAAGGAAACAGGAGAGGTAACGCACAAGCAGGTCACGCTAGTCCGCGATGAAGGAAACCGCCCAAGCACGACCTTGGAAACCCTCGGCAATCTGAAACCGGTCGTCCCTGACGGAACCGTCACTGCCGGAAATGCGAGCCAGCTTTCGGACGGAGCGTCGGCCTGCATGCTCATGGAAGCGAAGTTGGCCGAGCGGCGGGATCTCGCTCCTTTGGGTACGTATCGTGGCATGGCGGTTGCGGGTTGCAGCCCGGACGAAATGGGAATCGGCCCGGTCTTCGCGATACCGAAGCTTCTGAAAAGCGCCGGCCTCAAGATTTCGGACATCGGTCTATGGGAGCTGAACGAGGCCTTTGCCGTTCAGGCCCTTTATTGCCGTGACAAACTTGGAATCGACCCCGACATCTACAACGTCAATGGCGGAGGGATATCGATTGGCCATCCTTACGGCATGACCGGCGCACGATTGGTCGGCCACAGCCTGCTGGAAGCACAGCGTCGCAAGGCGCGCTATGCGGTCGTATCTATGTGTACAGGCGGCGGTATGGGTGCGGCAGCGCTGTTTGAAGTGAATGTTTGAGTCCCGCGGCCTCTCACGGAAAAGGCGAGTGGGATGTAACGGCAGTTTATAATGATGGTGTACTTTTCTTTTGTTGCCGATTAAATCTGGTTGGACAAAAATGACGGGCAAATGAAGTGGCTGAATCGAAAGTTATAAAATCGGGAATCGAATCTAGTGTTGAAGGCGCGTCCGAGACTATCGTCAAAGACATCGTAAAGGGCCTTTATGAAAAGCGTTACGTACCCGGACAACGGCTGGTAGAGGCCGATCTGGTCGAGACATATGGGGTTTCGAGGACGACAGTCCGTGAAGCTGTCCGGCGTCTGTCCGTGCAGGGCGTGGTGGAAATCAATCACAACCGAGGCGCGCGGATCCGCACGATCAGCAAGTCCGAGGCGCGTAGTATCCTCCTCATAACCGAACTGATCGTCGGCCTCGCGGCGCGTTTGGCAGCGGAAAACATCGAGGAACCCGGTGCGCGGGATACAATGCGCAAGACCCTCGCAACAATTGTCGAGCCTGCCGCTGCTACCAAGAAATACCAGTTCATTCGCCGCCGGAATAAATTCCACCGGACGCTCGCGCGGGTGGGAAAGAGCTTTGAAATAGAGAACATCCTGGCCAATCTGCAGGTTCATCTCGTCAGGAACCAACTGGTCATGGCGCCCGAAAAACGGGCAGAGAACTATACGAGAATCGTTGAGAATGTCTTGAAAGGCGATGCAGAAGCCGCTGAGAATGCTGCGCGCCGACATGTTCAAGAAATGATCAAGCTCTTGGATGAGTACGCAGAAAGCCAAGAGGCCATTCTAGATGAGGACGACGAATAGCTCTCCTACCAACCGGAGGGACGTGTGGGGCGCAACCTGCGGTGCGCGCCCCAGTTTTCTCTATCAGCTCTGAGGATTTACCATCAGCTTGATCTGGCGGCTCGGCGTTCTGAGCTTTTCAAATTCAGCTGGCAGTTGATCCAGACCTATTCTGTTTGTAATCATCTTCTGCGCATCGACACGCCCTGCATTTATCAAATCAATCACACGCGCAAAATCTTTATCCGAATAGGCCATAACGAACTGGATACGCAGTTCCTTGAGTGCGGCCGCGAGCGGTAGGATCTCGTCCGGCTTCATGCACACCCCAACAACGACAATAGTGGCCCTTGCCGGTGCGATGTCGATGGCGGACTGAAGCGTTCCCGGCACACCCACACAGTCCAGGATGATATCCGGCGCGCCGCCGGTCATCTCTGCAAACCGCGATGCAATGTCTTCATATTCTTTTGGATCGACGGTTGCCGTCGCGCCGAATTCCATCGCCATATTCCTGCGATCTTCAGAGAACTCTGAAACCACGACAGCCCCCGCCCCGGCCAAGGACGCGAAAGTCGCAACGGACAATCCGATTGGACCAGCACCAATAATCAAGACGCGCTGACCAATCTCTATTTGCGCCATGTCCACGGCATGCAGGCCAACTGCCAACGGCTCGACCACGGCTCCTTCTTCAAAGCTGACCTTGTCAGGAAGCGGCACGACACGTTTGCCAAAGACACGGACACTCTCAGCGAAGGCACCGGGAATATGTTTGGCGAGCCCGGTGAAGTTCGAGTTCGGACAAACCGCGCCCAGATTGTATTTGCAATGGCCAAGAGGACGGCACTCGTCACAGATATCCACCGGAACAACTGTAGCGCGGAGGCCGACAGGCACCTCCGGATCCTTGGATTCGACAACTTCGCCGGCGAATTCATGGCCAAGTATCGTTCCATCCTCTTGCAGGAACGCCCCTTCCTGGGTTGCGTGCAAGTCCGATCCGCAAACGCCGACGGCATGAACTTTCAACATGACGTCACCGTCCCGGAGCTCAAGTTGCTCCACGGTTCCTATCTCTAGCTCCTGCCCCGGTTTATGAAAAATAGCCGCGCGCATTTTCGATCCTCCCAAATATATGTTGACAACTTTGTAGAACAATCATGTATGATAAAGCAAGGCATATGTATGAGCCTCGGAGATTTCCGAGGCGAAAGGGAGGGATAAAAATGAACCGTCTAGAAGGCAAAGTTGCCGTCATTACCGGGGCAGGATCGGGCGTAGGTGCGGCATGTATGAAGATTTTCGCCGCCGAAGGCGCGAAGGTCGTCGGGGTATCGCGCACCAAGTCAAACCTGGAAGAAGTCTTGGCCGAAATCACCGATGCGGGAGGAGAGGGTCATGTTGTAGCTCTCGATCTGGCGGACCCCGCTTCCGCGAGTATGGTCATTGACGAAACAGTGAAAAAGTTTGGGCGGTTGGATATCCTCGTGAACTCTGCCGGCGTCGGATATAATCACGAGAAGAATTCGCCTGGCTCAATGGCGGATGTCGTCAATACGACCATCGAGAAATGGGACGAGGTGATGCGCATCAATCTGTCGTCTATGTTCTTGATGTGCAAAGCAGCCTTGCCGACGATGATCGAGCAGAAATCGGGATCAATTGTGAATGTCACATCGATCAGTGGCTATCAGGGATTGCCTGGTGCACATACATACACCGCGGCGAAAGCAGGGATGATCAACCTGACGCGATCAATGTGCGTCTCCTATGCCAAAGACGGTATCCGCGCGAATGCCATTGCACCGGGCTTCATCGATACCCCCATGGTTGCCGATTTTATGGGGCTCTTTGACAATGAAGAGCAAGCCGATGCCATCACGCCCATGCGTCGGGCCGGCACGCCAGAGGAGATGGCATACGGATGCTTGTATTTGGCCTCTGATGAGGCAGGTTATTGCAACGGTTCCATACTTACAATTGATGGCGGGACAACTGCGCGGCAGTGATAGGCTATCGGAAGTGCTGAGCGCAGACTTCCGTCGTCGAGTTATTGTTTACAGGTTAGACTTGGTGATTCTGAGCGGATTTAGGTCCACCTGTTGAAACCGCACCCATTCTTTATTGTCGCGTTGCCCTTAAATCGGCTCTGCCTCACTTTGTGTGGCGCAACTATCGTAAAACTGGAAAATTCAGGAGGGATAGTTGTGAGTTCGAAGAAGCACTGGCTATGGCGTGCCGTTGACGCGAACAGTGATGTTCTGGAAATCCTGTTGTAAACCCGCAGAAATGCCAATGCGGCCAAGCGATTTCTGAAGAAACTGATGAAGCGATGGGGCGTGCCGCGCGTTCTCGTGACCGATAAGCTGCGCAGCTACGGCGCAGCCATCCGGGACCTTTGCCCAAGCGTGGATCACCGTTCGTACAAGGGGTTAAACAACCGTTCGGAGGCGTCCCATCGCACACAAGACGACGAGAAAAGATCGTGGGCCGCTTCAAATCTCCGCGCCATGAGCAGCGATTTCTGTCCGCCCATGACCAAACCCCCACCATCTTCCGCCCAAAGCGCTATCGTCTTCCCGCAACATCATACCGCCACGCCAGGGCTGATGCGTTCAGCCTGTGGAACGACTATGCTGCTGAAATGCAGGTATGATCGCTTTGCAGCAACTTGCTCACGGCACGCCAAAACAACCTGACAAAGCCGTTCTGACGCCGGGGATTGTCCTAGCGATCAGCGGGCGCGGTGAAGTACTCGGTCAGGTCGGATCAATCCTCGCAGTTGTGACTATGGCCATATTCCTCTTCACGATACTTCGTCACGGGGGTGGGGAGGAAATAAAACAAAATGCCAGGCCGGGACAGCGAAAGTCCCAACCAGCCGAGTAGACGTGTCCGCAGGGCTGCAAGCTTATCCTAGATGCGAAAGACTGTGGTATGTGGCGGACTTTCAATCATCTAGCGGCAACGGCAGCAAAGTCCGCAACCTGATCCTTCAGACCTTCGTTCACGCTGCGGTGCGCATGAATGACTAGTTTTCACGCCGCAGTGCGACACCGAAATCTTAGCAGGTGCAGCAATTTCCTCGCTGCGTGCGCTCGCAGCGTGAAATTCGAATTCACACACTGGGCTCGGAACTGCTGTTCGCCGCATCGAACACGAACGTCAGCTCTACGAGGTTCGCGCTGTTTTCACTGCACTGATACGGGCTGCAACATGTCATCGGTATCCAGCTTCAGGGCGCTGCGCCACAACGGCATCTTGAAGACATGGTGCACGTGCCTGCCGTCACGTTCTTCACGTGTTTGGACAAGCAATCCGGCCCATTCGAGCGGGCGAAGCACGCAAGATGAGAACGCGGCCATTTCGCGCCAACCGGCATTATCCCGGTCATGCTCGCCGCCATAGAAAGCCGCGAACAGGGCCCGCTCGGTAGTCCCGTGGTCGGCCTCGACGTTAATGACGTTCATCCAGACATCCCATTGGCCGAAAGGGTGTTGGTCAAAGCGGGCATAGGAGGAATGGTCGATCTTGAAGACGAAGAAGGGCACCAGTTCTGCAAACAGATGGGCTGGGGCTTGGGCAAGTTCCGCGCCACGTTTCGTCAGGCGGAATTCGCCTTTGAAGTGCCGCCCCAGGCGCAGGGTGATTAGCAAGTAGTGCAGCACCTCGAGCGGCGGGAATTCGTACTCATTGATGACCTTGTTGTATCGGAACTTTTCCTCTGTGCTTGAGCCCGGCCAATCGAACTGTTCGACCGCCCAATGCACGAAGACGCGCTTGAACGCCTTGGTCTTGGTCAAACCGATGGCGCCGTGCTCCTGCGTGTACTGCAGCGTCAGCAACGCCGCGCGCAGGAGCGGCGAATGTGCAAGGTCGGGATGGTCATCGGAAAGGGGGCGGAAGGTGATCATGGTACGA
>RCMY010001445.1_pt1 | contig 22637 bp, 19 predicted proteins | sample 2041341 | NCBI WGS metagenome assembly RCMY01 (sample SAMN09708234, study PRJNA481090) | Marine sediment metagenome, whole genome shotgun sequencing project.
ATGGTCGAACTGGCGATGGCCGAAGCTGGCGCCTCGCCCGAGACCACCGCGATGATCGGCGATACCAGCTTTGATATGGAGATGGCGGTAAACGCAAAGGTGCGCGCTGTCGGGGTCGACTGGGGCTATCATGACGAGCATGAACTGATCAGCGCGGGCGCAGAAGTGGTGGCCGAGACCATGGCAGATTTGAACGGAATATTGAACCGATGAGCAACCCTATCGAGGACCAGCCGGAATATATTCCCGATCCGGTGAAGGAAAAACAGGCCAAAGCCGTGCATTTCCTGGTCAGTATCGTCCGTTTGCTCGGCGTGGTGCTGGTAATGCTCGGACTGGCGATTGTGCTGGACCGCCTTCCGCCGGTTCCTCCGCTGTCCGGCTATCCGCTGATCTTTTTGGGCATGGCCCAGATGTGGGCGGCGCCGGTCTGGATCATCCGCAAATATATTCGCGCCCGGGTGGCGGAAGAAGAAATGGCCAAAGCGGCGGAAAGCACGGAAAAGCAGTGAAACGCTTCTACAAGGACGTATCGGTATCGCCCGTCGGCGACGCCTTTTCCATCTCGCTCGACGGCCGTCCGATGAAGACACCGCAGCGCAATCCGCTGGCGGTTCCGGTACCCGCTCTAGCCGATGCGATTGCCGCAGAATGGGCGGCGCAAGGCGAGGATATCATTCCCGCGTCGATGCCGCTGACCGGTCTCGCGCAAGGCGCACTGGATCAGGTCGATAATGAACGCGAACGGATTGTCGGCCGCATCGCCGCTTTTGCCGACAGCGACATGCTCTATTACCGCGCTGATACGGGCCAGCAGGCGCTGATCGACCATCAGGCAGAACATTGGGATTCGTTGCTCGACTGGGCGCGGCAAAATTATGATGTAGACTTCAATCTGATCTACGGCATCAGATATGAAGCGCAGCCGGAAGCAACGATCACGCGTCTGGCCAGCGTAGTCGAGGCGCAGGACGATTTTACCGTCGCCGCGATGCTGTCGCTGGTTGGTCTGGCCGGCTCGCTGATCGCGACGCTGGCGCTGGTTGAAAAGGCCCATGACACGGAGACGCTCTGGCCGTTGGTCAATCTGGAGGAGCTTTGGCAGGAACAGCAATGGGGCCAAGACGATGTGGCCGTAGGGATGCGCAATCTCAAGCAGGCTGAATTCGAGGCAGCTGCCCGCTTTCTTGATCTTTCGCGCCGTTAGTTTTTCCCTTCGCTCGGTTTTTCCGTTAAAGGGCTGAAACTGTAACGGAGACTGCATGACAACCGATTCCACTCTATGTGCCACGCCAGCCGAAGCCGTGGCCTTGCTTGAAAAACTCTACGCCGAACAAATCGCAGTTACGGCGACACGCTTTGCGCGCTATGCGACATCCGAACTGGCGAAGGATGACCGGCAGCAAGGTCTGTATCCGCAGATTAGCGTCCAGATTCCGGCCGATCAGGCGACCGAAACCAGCCATCTGGCATCGGGCCATCTCGCCGATATCAACACCTATCGGACAACGATAACCGAGCCGAAACTATACCGGCTCTATCTGCTCGACCAGCTCCAGCGGATTGCCGAGACGTTCACCGCGAAAATCTGGGTCGGGCTGTCCGATACCCCGATACCGCTGGCCTTTGCGCTGGAGGATGCCGGTGCCGGCCTCGACCGCGCGAAGAAGGAAAAGCTGCCCAATTATTTCCACACCCCCAATCTGGTCAAAACCAATGACGAGATTGTCGATGGTGGACAGATTTTTCAGGGCGAGGAAGCCTCGGCGCTCGCTTTGTTTACCGCCGAACGGGTCGACTATTCGCTCCACCGGATCCGCCATTATTGCGCGACCGCTCCCGAGCATTTCCAGCCCTTCATCCTGTTCACCAACTATCAGCGCTATGTCGACGAATTTATCGAACACGGCCTGGCCGAAGTGACATCCGGCAAAGCCACCATGCTGGTCGAACCGGGCAACCGGATCACCGGTCAGGATGGCAAACCCTCCGCCCCGCCAATCGCCAAGCCACCGCAAATGCCGGCCTATCATCTGGTCCGCAGCGATGGGCGCCCCGGGGTGACCCTGGTCAATATTGGCGTTGGCCCGAGCAATGCCAAGACGATCACCGACCATCTCGCGGTGCTCCGCCCGCATGTCTGGCTGATGATCGGCCATTGCGGCGCGCTGCGTCGGACCCAGCGGCTCGGCGACTATGTCCTCGCTCACGCCTATTTGCGCGACGACAATGTGCTTGATGACGTGCTGCCGCCGAGCATCCCCCTGCCGACGATTGCCGAAGTGCAGCTGGCTTTGACCCAGGCGGTGCAGGAAGAGACCGGCATCGACAAATCGAGACTCAAGCAGCAATTGCGCACCGGCACTGTGGTCACCACCGGCGACCGCAACTGGGAACTGCGTTTCGAGCAGATTGCCAAGCGACTCAACCAGTCTCGCGCCATCGCCATCGACATGGAATCGGCAACCGTCGCCGCCAACGGCTATCGCTATCGCGTGCCATACGGAACGCTGCTTTGCGCCTCCGACAAACCGTTGCACGGAGAGATCAAGCTGCCCGGCATGGCCGATGCTTTCTATCAGGAACGCGTGGGCCAGCATTTGGCGATCGGACTGCGCGCGATCGACCTGCTGGCGAAAGAGGCGGAAGCCGGGACGCTGCACAGCCGCAAGCTGCGGAGTTTTGGAGAGCCATTGTTCCGGTAGTGAATGATCCTCTTCCTCTAGGAGAGTGGGAAATTCTACTTTCAGCCATGTTTTTCCGCACCTGTCGGCAGCAAAGCCTATAGCAGGGATCAGATTGGCTGGGCGTGATCGTCAAAATCGCTCAAGCGCGTCTTTGATTCCGAAGTCATAGGATTTTATGACGGGGTCCAGGGAGGAGAAGATCATTTTGTCGAGCGACAACAGTTCCGAACTGAACCATCTTATCCAGCAGAGCAGCAAATTGCGTATCTGGGCGCGTTCGCGGCTGTGGGCACAGGTGCTGGTCGCAATGATAGCCGGCATCGGTACCGGGACATTGCTTGGACCGGCAGCGGGGCTGGTCCAGCCGAAGACGGCCGGGATGATCGGTGACTGGCTGGCGCTTCCCGGACAGCTTTTCCTTGGCCTGATCGCGATTGTTCTGGTGCCGCTGGTCTTTTCTTCGATCGTCAACGGCCTAGCCGGTGTTTCTTCGAGCCAGGCGATGCGCAAGCTCGGCATGCGCCTGGGCCTGTTCATACTCTCGACTACATTTCTGGCGGCCTGGATCGGCATCTCGCTGGCCCAGTTGTTTAAACCGGGAATCGGGCTGGATTTGCCGGTTGAAAAGGCGGCGCCATCAGCAGGGGCCGCCCAAAGCTTTGACCTGACGCGGCTGCCGGACATGGTAGCGGGCGTGTTGCCCACCAATCCGGCTGCGTCCGTCATCCAGGGAGACTTGCTGGCGATCGTGATCCTTGCGGTGCTGACCGGGATCGCTGCCACACAGATTCAGCAGGAGAAGGCGGCGCCGTTTCTCGCTCTGCTCGATTCGCTGATGTCGATTTCGATGACAATTGTAAAATGGGCGATGCTGTTGTCGCCGCTCGCTGTGTTCGGGCTGATGGCGCAGTTGATGATCCAGATCGGACTGGACTCGCTGCTCGGCCTGCTCAGCTACGTCGGCACGGTCCTCCTGGGGTTGGTGTTGCTGTTTCTTATCTACGCCGTGACCTTGCGAATGATCGGCGGACTTGGGTTTCGTGCCTTCCTTTCGGTGGCTGGTCCAAATCTGTTGTTGGCTTTCTCCACATCCAGTTCCTCGGCGGTCATGCCCAGCACGATCCAGACCGCGCGCCAGTTTCAGGTCCCGGATGATGTCGCGCATCTCGTGATCCCTCTGGGAGCAACGATGAACATGGCGGGCACTGCGCTATATCAAAGCGTTGCGATACTCTTTCTCGCGCAAATATCGGGTGTGGACTTGAGTGTAACCGGAACAATGCTGTTGGTCGGAACGCTGGTTGCTTCCTCAATCGGCGCGCCCGGCACCCCTGGCGTCAGCATCGCCATATTGGCGAGCGTCGCTGCGGGATTTGGCATTCCGGCAACGGGGCTGGTGATCATATTGGGCGTAGACCGGCTGCTGGACATGTCCAGAACGGTGGTCAATGTGACCGGCGATATAACCGCCGCCGTCATTATGAAAAATACGCTGGATTGAATTGGCTTGGTTCGCCAGTCCTGCCGAGGTGGTGGGACAAACTGTCTAAGCCGGCACTATTTTCACCGTTCCTGGGCTCTTTTCGCTTGCGCACTAACCGTTCGCATCTCTCCACGGGCCTGCCAGACTATCTGCCAGCCGCCGCTGATCGCCAGCGCTGCCAGAAGACCGGCCACTGCTAGATCAGGGTAGGCGCTGCCCGTTTGAAACACGCCGAAGGCCGCGATCATCACCGCGACATTGCCGATCGCGTCGTTGCGCGAACATATCCAGACCGAGCGCATATTCGCGTCGCCGGTGCGAAAACGATATAGCAATAAGGCAACGCCGACATTGGCGACCAGCGCCATCGCGCCGACGATGCCCATCATTTCGGCGTGCGGTGCGGTGCCGTTGATGAAAGCGAGGATTGCGGTAACCAGCACCCACATTCCGAAGGCGAGCAAGGTCACGCCTTTCAATAATGCTGTCCGCGCGCGCCAGGTCAGGGCCATGCCCGCGACGACCAGACTGATCGCATAATTGGCGCTGTCGCCGAAGAAATCCAGCGCATCGGCTTGCAGCGCGCGCGAGTCCGCCGCTGCACCGGCAGCAAATTCTAAGATAAACATGCCCGCATTGACCGCGAGCGCTATCCACAAAACCATCCGCCAGCGCGGGTCATTGAGAGAGGGCTGATCGTCCGCTACGCTTCCACAACAATTCCCGGCCATTAAATTTCCCTAGACATTTTACGATTCGATCTTAGCTATGCACCCTGTAGTAACTATAGGGTCAAGCAATGAAAATTGGTGAACTGGCAAAGGCAACGGGCACGAAGGTCGAAACCGTCCGCTATTATGAAGCGTCCGGGCTGTTGCCAAAGCCGGCCAGAACCCAGGCTAATTATCGCGACTATGAGCTCTCCCATCTTGAACGGTTGATGTTCATACGGCGATCGCGTGACCTGGGTTTCACGCTCAAGTCGGTTCGCGAATTGCTGACATTGGCTGATGAGAATGAAGAGCCGTGCGGTGCTGTTGATGAAGTGGCGTCGGCGCATCTTCTCGCGGTCGAACAGAAAATTGCCGATCTCACCGCGCTGCGCGACGAATTGTCGCTGATGCTGCAATGTTCCGGTGATGGCACGGTCGGCGACTGCCGGATCATTGCTTCGCTGGCTTCGATCAATTTACCAAATATCGGGGATCGAGCGAGCGATATCCGGAAGATGAGTAGCGAATAGAAATTGTCTCGGCCAGTCGTCGGTGGTTACGCCAACTGCTCTGTGTCGCATCAAGGTGCGTTGGCGAGCAAATTTACTCGTTAAAATCCTCGTGAAATTGCGACATGATGTTCGACAATTCCCGATCACCATTGGGTGTTAGCCTTACATGGCCGTTTTCAACTTCGAGCAGCCCTTTTCCGGCCATCAAGTCCAAATATCTTACCGTGATCGTCGAGCCGCAGAAGATATATTCGGACAGGCTGTCCACGTCCAACGGCTCGCCATCGGTAGCGTGCAATGCCAATAGAATATCAAGGCAGGGCGCGGCCGGGATATGCAGATTGTCGTAAAAATGCTTGGATATCTGCCACCGGGTATGGGCGACAGTCCGTACGAAGCGGTTCAACTGTTTTGCAGGAAGATCAGTCAAAAGATTTCGCCGACTGCTGTTCGTAAAGATGTTGCTATCGTTTTCATATCCGCCGTTTCGTAAAATTTATCCCATTGCTAAAGGGTGGAAATTGGACGCACCAATCGCGTCATTCCCTCCGGTCGATATAGCATAGCTCCTGGAACCGAAAGGCATCACGCGTAAAATAATGTATCCTCGGTCGGAACGGACCTTGCCGCGATTTCGGTTTTGACCTAACAGTCCGCCAATTCAAAAAGATGTTCAGGTCAGCTTTTCCATTTGATTATGAAGCAAATTTTCCTGAACTATAAGACGCTAGAGAGAGCATATGAGGGTCGACCAGAGGGACGAGATATCTGACATGGTTGATGCGCTGGGCCGGATGCTCCATCGGCTGGACGAAGCAGGTGAGATGATTGCGGCTTTGAGAGTAGTAGAAGCAATTGAAGCCCTGCAGGCATCACATTCTTGCAAGAGAACCGAGAATATGACCTCAGCCGTATCATGCATTAGCTGATCCTATCTCAAGCCTCGGTCTAGATTTATTCAATTGCGGCAATGACCGAAATCAGGATGTTTCGATGGTCCGCAATCTCTTCGCTAAACCCCCAGCGTCGCCGCCGCTTCCCTGATCCGCTTCGCTTCCGCTCCATCATTCTTAAACGCTTTCAAGCCGCGCTCTAGCGCCTGTTTGGCTTGCACCGTCTGGCCCAGTTGCATGCGGCTGCGGATCAGCATGATCCAGCCATTGGCATCATTGGGATTGGCCTGCAGCCTTTTGTCGAGGCCGTCGACCATGCCGGCGATCATTGCTTCCTGCTGGCCGGCGGGCAAAGCGGCCGCCTCTTTCATCTGCTGGCGGCTGGGGCCGGGAATCGCGGCTGTGGCAGTGGCCGGACCGGTGGTGGTTATGCCGCCGGTCGGTGCAGCGGGCGCGGCCTTGGCGAGGCGGGCGGCGACATCAATGCCTTCATTCTCGGCAACCTGTCCGATCACGCGGCGGATATCGGTGGCATAAGGCGCGTCGGCTGGCGTGTCTTCGAGCAGCGTGAACCAGTCGTCGATCGCGCCCTTGTGATCGCCGGAAATGTCTTTCTGGACCGCCAGAAAATAGCGTGCGCGCGGATCCTTCTTGTCATATTTCAGGGCATTGCGGAAAGCCTGGGCGGCGTCGGCAGGCACCTGCTGGCCATCGCTCGACATCACCAAGGCCTCTCCCAGCATCGACCAATATTCCGGATTGTTGGGGTCGAGCGTGGTCGCGCGCTTCATCGCGGTCGCCGATTCGGGGAATTTGCCGGTCTCGAAATAGCTCCACCCCAGCATCCGCCAGCTCTCAGCGTCATCGGGGCTTTCCTGCAGCTTCTTTTCGAGCCCGGCGATGACTTCGCCGACGCTTGGCGCTTCTTCGGATTCGCCAGCGCTTCCGGCAAGGGACAGGTCTGCGCCGGATCCGTCATTCATGCTGCGATAGACCTGGACGGCGATCGCGCCGAGCGCGAGTAAAGCCGCTATTATCAGAGCGATACGGTTGATGTTCATCGATGAACCTGATTCTGCCATGATCAATTCCCAAGCTGTTTTCTTGTCGCGATATATGCGCGCAGAGATACGGAGCCGTTCGCTGCCTGACAAGCACCGAGATGGTTGATTTATTTTGCACTGGCAATGAAGAGGCATTTTGGTAAGATACTGCCAAAGTTCAATCTTTTGGGTCGCGCTAAAGCCGGACAGATAGCTGAACCGGATCGCAAAGATGTATGAGGGTGCATTTGGTCGGGGAAAGCATAAGGGGGGAAGCAAGCGCGTGGCGGACAAGTTTCGAGTAGTAATTATAGGATCCGGACCAGCGGGCATGAGTGCCGCTGGGCGCGCCGCACAGCTGAAGCTGAAACATGTATTGCTCGAGAAGACCGATCATCTCTCCGATACCATCTACAAATATCAAAAGGGCAAGCATGTCATGGCAACGCCGAGCCAGTTGGTTCTGCGCTCCGACATGGATTTTGACGCCGGCAAGCGCGAAGCCATTCTCGGCACGTGGGACGAGCAAACCGCCGGCCATGGCGTCAATGTCATGTATCAGGCCGAGCCGGTCAAAATAGAAGGCGAAGAAGGCAATTTCACCATCAGCCTGAAAAACGGCGACACGGTGCAGACCGAAACCATCGTCATGGCGATCGGAACCCAGGGCAATCCCAATCTGATGCGCTGCCCCGGCGGTGACAACAAGCTGGTGCAATATCAGCTCGACGATCCCGGCGAATATTACGACGAGCATATCACGGTCATCGGGTCGGGTGACGCGGGTATCGAAAATGCGCTGGGTCTCGCGGCCGATGCCGCGCAGAATAATGTCGTCACCATCCTCAACCGGTCGGCTGAATTTGCCCGGGCCAAGAAAGCCAATGTCAAGCTGCTGATGGAAGCGGGTGAGCAGGGCAAGGTGATGATCCGCAACGAGACCACACCGGCCGAGGTCAAGGATGGCGAGCTGGTGCTTGAAACCCGCGACGGGCAGGAAGTGATCAAATGCGACCGGATCATCGCGCGTATGGGCAGCGCGCCGCCGCGCAAATTTGTCGAAGATTGCGGGATCGAATTTACCAGTGAAGACCGCGAGGCCTATCCCAAATTGTCGCCGGCTTTCGAGAGCACCAAGAAGGGCATTTATGTCATCGGCGCGCTCGCCGGCTATCCGCTGATCAAGCACTGCATGAACCAGGGCTATGATGTTACCGAGTTCATCAACGGCAACAGCGATCTGAAACCCGCCGACGAGCCGATCCTCGAAGCGAAATTTGCCAGCTTGCCAAAACGCCGCCCGGTCGACGAATGGCTGGAATTCTTCCGTTCCAATGTCACCATCCTCAACGACCTGTCGCCGCTGCAGATGCGAGAATTCATGCTCGACAGCGAGCCGCAAAGCTATCGCCGGGGGGAAGTGATTTTCGAGAAAAGTGATCCGGGAAGTTCCCTCTTCGCCATTGCCGAGGGTTCGGTCGCGGTTGAGATTAATCCGGATGATCCCTCGATCACCGTGCCGATCGAACAGGGCTCGATCTTCGGTGAAGTCGGTCTGATTTCAGGTCGTCGCCGCGGCGCGACGATCAAGGCTGCCGAAGATGTCATCGTGGTTGAAATCTCGCGCACCGCAGCGCTCAAATTGCAAGCCTCGGTCCCAGCCGCCAAACGCCGGATCACCCAGATATCCACCGAGCGCCAATTGTTGCAAATGTTCGGTTCGGGCCTGACCAAGGATGATATTGTCGAGGTTGTCGAGTCCAGCGAGATTATCAATGTCCGCGCTGGCGAGGCGATTATCGAGGAAGGCGGCGAGGGCAATGACATCTACGTCATTCGCGTCGGCTCGATGGTGGTCGAGAAAGAGATTGGCGGCAAGCCGGTGTTCCTTTCCTATCTGCCTGCCGGTTCCTATGTCGGGGAAATGACGCTGATTGCGGGCGGCTATCGCACCGCGACGGTCAAGGCCGCGATCAAGTCCGAGGTCATCAAGATCAACGGCGATGCGTTCAAGAAAGTGCTCGACGCCCACCCCGACCTGATGCGCAAGGCGAAGAAAGAAATGGCTGCGCGTCAGGATATCAACGCCTTTGTCGAAGCCAAGAAAGACAGCTTCTCGGGTGTGGTCGACATGTATTCAGGGATTGCCAATTTCCTCGTCGACAATGGTATTGGCGAAGCCACCGACGTGTTGTTGATCGACGAAAATCTGTGTGTCGGTTGTGACAATTGCGAGAAGGCCTGTGCCGACAGCCATGAAGGCCTGTCGCGCCTCGACCGCGAGGCGGGACGCACTTATGCGCATCTCCATGTCCCCACCAGTTGCCGCCATTGTGAACATCCGCATTGCATGTCCGACTGTCCGCCAGACGCGATCCACCGCGGTCCCGATGGCGAGGTGTTCATCGACGACACTTGCATCGGCTGCGGAAATTGCCAGCGCTATTGCCCTTATGGCGTGATCCGGATGGACAAGGTGCCGCCGAAGAAGCCGGGCATATTGAACTGGTTGCTGTTCGGCTTTGGTCCCGGCCCCGGCGAGCCCGACAAACAATGGGTTTCCGACCATAGCGATCCGGCGGTCGAGAAACCGAAAAAGGCGATCAAATGCGATATGTGTGCCGGTATCAGCGGTGGCCCCGCCTGTGTCCGGGCTTGCCCGACCGGTGCTGCGATCCGCGTGGCTCCTGAAGAATTTCTTACCGTCTCCAAACTTGAAGCGGAGGATGTGTGATGGCTAGCCAGGCTATATCCGCCAAATCCGGCCGCAAGAAAGTGGTGATGCACGACGGTTTCCTCCGCCATGCCGGTTTCCGCTGGCTGAAAATATCATCAGCGATCATGCTGATCTGCATCGTCAGCTATATGTTCGTCGACGTTTCGCCACGCCATAATGGCGGCAGCTGGTACGGCTATACGCTCGGCACCATCGGCGCGTTGCTGATTCTCTGGCTGACTATGCTGGGTGTACGCAAGCGCGCAATGACGTCGGGCCAATGGTCGCTCAAGGCCTGGACTTCGGCGCATATCTATCTCGGGCTGAGCCTGATCGTTATCGGTACGCTGCACACCGGTTTCCAACTCGGCTGGAACATCCACACCGCCGCTTATGTGTTCATGATGATCGTGATCATTTCCGGCATCGTCGGCATCTATTTTTACGTGACCATCCCGAAAGCGCTGTCCGACAATCGTGACGAAATGACCGAGACAGAGATGCTCGAAAATCTCCGTTCGCTCGACCGGCAATTGCATGAATCGGCGCAGCCCCTGTCGGGGGAACATGCCGCTCTAGTGTTGCAATCGCTCGAACAGGATCCGTTCGGCGGCGGCTTCTTCCGTCGGATTTCCGGCAAATATCCCGATTGTGCGACCCGTCAGGCGCAGGGGGATCTGCGGCGTGAGCGCGCCTATCAACCGAAAATGGGCGGCGATGATCCGCTCGACAAGGTCGATGCGCTGCTCGAGAAAAAGGAAGCGACTCTGGCCCGCGTCCGGCGCCATCTGAAGCTCAAGGCGATGTTGCAGGTCTGGTTGTTTGTCCATGTTCCGATGACCTTCGCGCTGATCGCCTCGCTCACCGCGCATATCATCAGCGTCTTTTTTTACTGGTAGGATGGAGAGCCAAACATGACCTTCATAGTACGCCAGATCGCGACCACTGCAGACGGACGGGAAATCATCCGGTCCAATCCGTTCCCGGCAACCGAAATCGGTATCGGCCGCAGTACAACCAACGCGATCCATTTACCCGATCTTGCGGTCAATCCGGACCATGCCGTGATCAGCAAGCGCGATGACGGCAAGATCATCGTCGAAAGCACGTCGGGCCAGAATTTCACGCTCGACGGCAAGCAGCGGATTTCCGTGACTATCGATCCGTCGGCCGGCGCAGAGCTCGGCTTTGGCGGCCATGTTATCGTCGTCGGTGAAGAGGGCGATGATATCGTCCTGACCGTCAAGCGGGTCGAGGCTCTTTCCGATTCTGCCGAAACGCGCAGCGAATCAACTCTCTATACGCTCAAGGGCCTGCTGCCGGGCAAACGGCTCACCGCCTGGGGATTTATCGCCCTGGTGCTGGCGGCGTTTCTGGTGTGGCCGATCTACACCTGGGCGACCTGGCGCGGTATCGAGGAGCGGCCCGCCCAGTTCCACGCCGATACGATGTGGTCAACCGGCGCGTTGAGCAAAGCCCATCACGGACTCGAGAAAGACTGTCAGGCCTGTCATGTCGACGCCTTTGTCACGGTCACGGACAATACATGCCTGACTTGTCATGAAGACGATGCCCATGACCATGCCGCCAAGCCGCGCTTGCTGACCGCGCGAGGCGGGCCGGAGGGGCTGGAGAAAATCGGCGCTGCATTTGCATCCGCTTTCAACAAGCCACCGGGCAGGTGTGTCGAATGTCACAGCGAGCATGAAGGCGGTGGTGCTATGCAGCCCACTGCGCAAAAATTCTGTGCGGATTGCCACAATGGGATGGATGGACGTTTGACCGACACGAAACTGGAAAACGCATCGGACTTCGGGATTGAACACCCGCAGTTCCGCCCGGCCGTTCTGGTGTCGCCTGGTGGCAAAAATCCAGAACGCAAACGGATATCGCTCGATCAGAAGCCGACCGAATATAATGGCCTGAAATTCCCGCATGATGTGCATTTGTCAAAGACCGGCGGCGTCGCACAAATGGGCCGCAGGCTGTCGAAAGAATTTGGTTTTGGATCCTCGCTTGCCTGCAAGGACTGCCACACAGCCGATCCCAAGGGCGTGCGTTTTGAACCGGTCGACATGAAACAGGACTGCAGCATGTGCCACAGTCTCGCCTTTGACGAGATTGGCGGTACGGTCCGGACTTTGCGGCACGGCGAACCGGCGATGGTTCAGGCCGATCTCAGGGCTTATTATCGCTCCACCCGTCCGAACCGTCCGATCAATCTCGGTGGCATGAAACGCCGTCGCCCTGGCGAGAGCAATGAAGTGCGCGTCGCCAGCGACTATGCCCGCGCTGTCCAGTTCCGTCCGAGCCGCGCCAATCTCGCGATCAATCAGGTATTCTCTCGTGGTGGGGCCTGTTTCGACTGCCACGGGGTCACTCCGCCGACCGCACGCGGACGGGTCGACTATGGCATCAAGCCGGTGACCCAGACCGATCGCTATATGGAAAAAGGCTGGTTCAGCCATGACGCCCATAATGACGAGACATGCACGAGCTGCCACAATGCGACCACGTCCAAGGCTGCCGACGATCTGCTGCTGCCCGGGATCAAGACCTGCCGCGAATGTCATGGCGGGGAATTCCAGAAATCGTCCGACGTGCCGTCGTCATGCGCGATGTGCCATGACTATCACGCCGATGATGGTGCGCCCTGGATGGTCAGGGATCAGAAAAAAGAAAAGCAAGTGAAGCCGGAGAAGCAGATTGCCGGTCAGTAGGGCCACAGGAAATAGGGGAGGTCGCCCATGTTGATGGCGCAGATCACGGATATTCATCTGGGTTTCGATCCCGATAATCCAGCGGAATTCAACCGCAAGCGGCTCGATCAGGCGATCAAGACGATATGCGAAATGAAGCCGCAGCCCGATCTGTTGCTGGCCACCGGCGATCTTGTTGATCGCGGTGATCAGGAAAGCTACCGGCGGCTTGAAAACGCTCTTTCGGTGGTGCCATTTCCGATCTACATGTGTCTCGGCAATCACGATTTGCGGGCGCCATTCTCCAAACAATTTCCAGATGTTCCGACGCCTGGCGGTTTTGTCCAATATGAGGTCGACACGCCAGAATTGCGGCTGCTGTTTCTCGACACGCTGGAAGAGGGCAGGCATGGCGGCGCCTTTTGCGAGGTCCGGGCCAAATGGCTGGCCGACCGGCTGGCGGAAGACAAAGACAAGCCGACAATCCTGATCCTCCACCACCCACCGGTCGAAAGCGGCATCGACTGGATGAATACCCATCCCGACGAGCCCTGGGTCTCGCGGCTGGCTGATACGGTCGCCGGTCACCCCAATGTAAAGGGCATGATCACCGGCCATTTGCACCGCAATATCTCGACTTGGTGGCGGGATATCAGCCTTGCGATCTGCGCCTCGACCGCGCCGCAAGTGGCGCTGGATCTCAACCCGATCGATCCGGAAAATCCCGACGGCCGCAACATGATTGTCGCCGACCCGCCATCGATCGCTTTGCATTATTGGAATGGCCGTCAGCTGGTCAGCCATTTCGAGACCGCCGAAGAGCATGTTCTGCTCGCCCGCTATGACGAAAATCTCCAGCCTTTGGTCCGCGCTCTGCTCGCCGAAAGACCGAAATAACCGGTTTTATCGATGCTGTTCATCGCCGGGACACGGTCGTTCGTCTAATAAGTGATTTCTAACGCAACCTTTTTTGCGTTTCCGCTCCGCTTTGGCTAGACCATCTCCAACAGCGCCTTATGCGCTTCAGGTAGACCCGCGAGAGCGGTCTGATATTTGGAGAAACACTAATGCGATTCACGATTTCCAGCCGAAAAATCTTTCTGGGCGTTTCCAGCGCCGCGCTTATCGGCGCGACCGCGACACCCGCTTTAGCCGACCACCATGGAAAAAAAATGACAACAGCAGAATTGAACAAGATGAGCGCGAAGCAATCCGTCTCAACTACGGAAACGCAGAATAGCATTCTGCAAAAATGGACCGGCCCTTATGACGGCGTGCCGCCATGGGATGAAGTGAAAGTCTCCGATTTCCCGGGCGCGTTCCAGCAGACAATGGACAAGATCCAGACCGAGGTGAACGCGATCCGCGACAATCCGGCCCCTGCGACCTTCGAAAATTTCACCGTTCCGATGGAACTGGTCGGCAATGAAGCCAATGACCTGTTCGCGATCTGGGGCGTGCACAGCAGCAACTTGTCCAACGACCAGGTTCGCGAAATCCAGGGCGAATGGCTTCCGAAAGTCTCTGCTTTCTTCGACCAGCTGACTCTCGATCCCAAATTGCTGGCAAAAACCAAAACGGTTTACGACAGCCGCGCCTCCGCTGGCCTCGACGCCCAGCAGACCCGTCTGGTCGAACGCAATTACGAGCAATTGGTCCGCGATGGCGCTCTGCTGAGTGGCGCCGACAAGGAAACGCTGATTGCCTACAACACCGAATTGTCGAAGGCGTTTAACGACTTTTCGAACAAGGTACTGGCCGATGAGGAAAGCTTCATCTTCCTGACCGACGAAGCCGATCTGGCCGGCCTGCCGGACAGTTTCATTGCCTCGCTCGAAGAGGCCGCCGAGGAACAGGGCAAGACCGGCTGGGCGCTGAAAAATACCCGCTCGGTGATGCAGCCGTTTCTGGAGAACAGCACCCGTCGCGATTTGCGGGAAAAAGTCTATACCGCCTATATCAACCGCGGCGACAATGGTGACGGCAATGATACCAACGCGACCATCGCCAAGATCCTGAAATTGCGCGCCGACCGCGCCAAGCTTTTGGGCTTCAAGACCCACGCCCATTACCGCATGGCTGATACGATGGCGAAAGAGCCGGAAGCGGCGATGGACCTGATGATGAAAGTCTGGCCAGCGGCTGTTGCCCGCGTCGGTGAAGAAGTCGCCGATATGCAGGAAATAGCCGATGCCGAAGGCGCCGGTATCACTATCGCGCCGTGGGATTACCGCTATTATGCGGAGAAGGTCCGCAAGGCGAAATATGACCTCGATTCCGCCGAGATCAAACCCTATTTCCAGCTCGACAAGATGATGGACGCGCTATTCGATGCGGCTGGCAAGCTATACGGCATGACCTTCACCGAAACCACCGGCAGCATCCCGGTCTTCGATCCGGAAGTGCGCACCTTTGAAGTCAAGCGCGGCGACAAGTTGATCGGCGTGCAATATTTCGACAATTATGCTCGCAACGGCAAGCGTTCCGGCGCGTGGATGACCACCTACAAGGATAGCTACAAGCTGGGTGGGAAGAACAATTACACGATCTCGTCGAACAACAATAATTTCGTCAAGGGCGGCGACGGCGAGCCGACCTTGATCAGCCTCGACGATGCCCAGACATTGTTCCACGAATTCGGTCATGCGCTGCATTATCTCAACTATGACATCACCTATCCGGGTCTCGCTAATACGCCGCGCGACTTTGTCGAATATCCGAGCCAGGTGAACGAGAATTGGCTGATGACGCCTTATATCCTCTCGACCTACGCCACCCATTACCAGACCGGTGAGCCAATCCCGAAGGAACTGGTCGACAAGATCCAGGCGTCGAAGACCTTCAACGAGGGCTTTTCGACCGTCGAATATCTGTCCTCGGCGATCGTCGACATGAAACTGCACAATCGCGAAGAAGCGATCATCGATCCGGACGCGTTCGAGCGCGAGACTTTGACCGAAATCGGCATGCCGAAGGAAATCGTGATGCGGCACCGCTTGCCACAGTTTAATCACCTCTTCTCGTCGGACGGCTATTCGGCCGGCTATTACAGCTATCTCTGGTCCGAAACGATGGACGCCGATACCTGGGCAGCGTTTGAAGAAGCCGGCGGACCATGGGACGCGAAAACCGCAGAACGTTTCCGCTCGATCCTGCTGGCGACCGGCAATGAAACCGACCGCAAGGAAGCCTACCGCAAATTCCGCGGCCGCGATCCGGAGGTTAAATATATCCTCAAGAAGCGCGGGTTTCCTGTACCGGGTGAATGAGGTTTAGGGCGACACGGCGAAATAGCCGCTGTTGCCCGGATGAAATTAGGAGAGGGGAGCGCGATTGTGCTCCCCTTTTCATTCGTCCCGCCGCCGCCGCGCGATCAGTGCCTGGATTTGCAGCAACCGTTCCTCTGTCATCGAGAAGCGGAAGGTAAAGACAAACGCCACCAGCATCAACGGCACGATGGCGGCGGCGCCGATCAAGACCAGCGCGTCGAGTGCTGACTGTTCGACCGATCCCGGCCGCATGCCTTCCTCCAGCCCGACCATGTCGAGCGCAAAGCCGCCGTAGAGTGGCCCGACCGCCCCACCAAGTTTGGTCGTGAACTGCAGCACGGCATAGAAACCGCCCTCTTGCCGCAGCCCGGTTTCAGCTTCGTGCTCGTCGGTCAGGTCGGCGGTCAGCGACGCGATGGCCACGATCCGCAGAATGAAGAAGCTCATGAAGACCGCGTTCTGGATGACCAGGATCCCGAAGATCACCGGATCACCATTGTCCGGGATCAGGTCGAACCAACGCAGAAAATAGGGCCAGGACAAGTCGAGCAGCATCACCACGACCGCCCATTTGACAATGTCATGCTTCGGCATCCGTCGGCCGGCCGTCTTCAGAAAGACCATCGCAATCGGCACTGCGATCACTACGGACAGGCCGAGCAGCACTCCCATCTCGGTTGCCCCCAGTTCCCAGAAATAGGTCCAGAAAATGACGTTGAGCGCGATGGTGATGCCATAAGACGCGGTCGCGCCCAGATCATAGCCGAGCACATTGCGGAAATTGCGGTTGTGGAATGTGGAGAGAAAATCGCGCCACAGTCCGGCAAAACCGGGTGTCGACGGCGCGCGGGCGGGATCGAGCCTGGTATGGCCGATAAATTTCCAGGTCCCGGCGATACAGGCCGTCGCGGTGATCCAGACGATCAGCGCCGACAGCCAGCCATAGATGACGTAATTGCTCGCGACAAACCGGCCATCGCCGCCCGCGCCCTCGTCGAACAGGAAATAGAGACAGGCCGAGGGCAGCAGCAGCGTGGTGAGAAACAGGAACGCCGTACGCTGTCCCATCAGGGCGCTGCGCTCGTGATAGTCCTGCGAGATTTCCGCGACCAGAGTATAATGCGGGATCGAGAAAAAGGTCAGCGCGGTGCGGATCCAGATCGAACAGGCCAGCAACCATCCCGCCAGCCATAGCTGGCTGTCGAGCACAAAATCCGGCGGCGCAAACAGCGCGACAAAACCCAGGCCCATCGGCACGGTGGCGTAGATCATGAACGGATGCCGCCGCCCCCAGCGGCTCTTGTAGCGATCGGACCAGCTGCCGACCATCGGATCCGACACAGCGTCCCAGACCAGACTGAGCGCCAGCACAATCCCGGTCGCCGTCCCGCTCAGCCCGAGCACCTGCGTGTAGAACAGCAGCACGAACATGACATAGGCCGCTTCCTTGACCGCATAAACCGCCCCGCCAAGGCCATAGGAAAGGCGGTTGGGGAGGGTCAGATGCAGGGGGGCGGGCTCTTGCTTATTCACACTGATGTCAGCGTCGCACAATAGGGCGTCTGAAGCTATCGAAATTATGATAATATATGCGCGGCATTCAGGTGCCGGTCGCAACCACCCTCTGCGGCGCGTTTGACCCCGCGACCGGTCATCAACCCTTTGATCTCGCGCTGAATTTGGTCAGGGACCTGACGGGGAAACAGTTGCGGGAATTCCGGTGCCAGTGCACCAATTCCCTGGCCGAAACTGCCAGGTGTCTCCGACACAAAAGAAAAAAGGGCGCGCCGCTCAACGAACGGCACGCCCTTCTCTCGCTAGCTTAGCTCCAACCTAAAAGCGGAAGCCGACGCCTGCGACTACCTGATGGCGATCGAGGTCGACGCCGATTTCATTGCTGTCGTTGAACAATGTGTCGTTATATTTGAGCGAGCTATAGTTTGAATAGCGATACTCGAGTTTGACATAGGCGCCGGAACCGTTGCCGGATCCGCCGGTTCCGATCAGCTGCTCGACGCCTGCGCCCAGACGATAGCCGTCAACCTGTTGGCTGTCGTCGAAGTTCAGGTCGACACCATCGGCTTCGGTGCGATCCTGGAAGCGGGATTCGACTGCGGTGTTGGTGTAACCGCCCTTGGCGTAGAGCAAGGTGGTCGGGGTGACCTTGGCACCGATCCGAGCGCCGATATAAAGGTCGCGCTTCAGGTTGATACGGTAGCCGAACGGCGCGTTGACGTCTTCATCGCCTTCCTGACGGCCGGTCGAATCCATATATTCGCCTTCGAGGCCAAGAACGACCGGGCCGGCATCGATATCATAGCCGAGAGCGACACCATAAGCGAACCCGTCGACCGACTGGTCGAGCGTGTTATTCTCGAAAATGCCGTCATTGTCGGTGTCGACGTCAACGTCGCTGCCCGAACGCAGCGTATCATAGCCGCCAAGGATTTCAGCGCGTGGACCGGTGAAGGTGGAATCGGACTGGGCGGCTGCAGGCGCGGCAAACGCGCCGGCGATTGAACAGAGGATCAGGGGGGTAATTACGGGGGATTTCATTATTTTACTCCAACTAACTAGCTATGGAACGAGAGCGTTCCGGTGATACCCGCTATCATTGCGGGCTTATCGTCGATTGATGGCCAAATACTCGGCGTCATTGATCGACGAGTATGGTGAACGGTCCACAGGCCGATGTCGTTCCATCACAAACCGGATAAATTTCGATAGTGGTCAAAAGTTGCAAAAATAGCACGTTCTGGCGGTTGGACGGACCGTCGAGGGCGACAGGTTCTGCTGTGCAATGCCTCTTTCCTACGGACGGCTGTTGCGCTTATGCTCGGCATCGCGATGAGCCTGTCCTGCCTCTTCCCCCTTGATTGTCAGCGCTTCGCTGCGGGCAATTCAAAAAATTACACTAGGCAGGGCTTTGACCTTGGTGAAAACGCTGAATTACGGGGTTTTGAGGCAAAGATTACAGAAAATAAAAACGCCGATCCCTGTAAAGTTTCGCCAGAATTTCGTTCTTGCCATGGCGAACCTGCTATATTCGGTGCAATCCATCATCGCTTGACCGGCTTCCGATATATTGACAGGTTGCAGGTCGCCACTCGAGAGGAGCCCCCGCCATGACTATCGCCGCTATCCGCACGCCCGAAGACCGTTTCGTCGATATCCCGGACTTTGATTTTCCGCTATATTATGCCGATGATCTGCCGGACTATGAAGGGTTGCGCGCGGCCTGGGTCGATACCGGGCCAGCCGATGCCGAAAAGACTTTTCTCTGCCTGCACGGCGAGCCTAGCTGGTCGTTCCTTTATCGCAAGATGATCCCGCATTTCACCGCCACCGGCGCGCGGGTGGTCTGTCCGGATTTCTTCGGCTTTGGACGGTCCGACAAGCCGACTGAGCTTGAAACCTATACATTCGATTTCCACCGCAATCATATCCTGGCGCTGGTCGAGCGGCTGGACCTGAAAAATATCACTCTGGTGGTGCAGGACTGGGGTGGGCTGATCGGCCTGACCCTTCCCGTCGATGAGCGTTTCAAGGCGCGGCTGTCGCGGCTGATCATCATGAACACCGCTCTGGGGCTTGGCACCGGTGCGGGCGACGGTTTTAACGCATGGAAAGAATATGCGCTGACCGTTCCGGTGTTTGACGCTGGTCAGATTATCGCGCGCGGCACACCGCAGATGACCGACGCGGAAACCGCGGCCTATAATGCGCCTTATCCGGATGACAGCTATCAGGCCGGAGCGCGGAAATTTCCCGCCTTGGTGCCAGTCGAGCCGGATATGGACGGTGTCGAAGTGAGCAAGCGGGCCGCCGGTTTCTGGAGCACCGAATTCACCGGCCCCAGCTTCATGGCGATCGGTGGTTCCGATCCGGTGCTTGGCCCCCCAGTGATGAAGATGATGCGCGGCCTGATCAATGGCTGCCCCGAACCGTTGCTGATCGAGGAAGCGGGGCATTTCGTGCAGGAATGGGGCGATGTCGTCGCGCCGGCTGCGCTCAAGTCGTTCGGCGATATTTGAAGGTCGGGGTGGAGTCCGTTAGTGGTGAGACTGTCGAACCACGCGGTTAGACGAGAGACGCCCGTCGACAGGCTCCGGACATCCGTCCTGAGCCTGTCGAAGGATACTCCAGTCGAGAGGCGCCGTTAGCTTCGCTGGCCTTCGGTTCGACAAGCTCCGGACGAACGTCGACGATTGATCAAGACTGTCCTACAACTCCAAGATCCGCTATGGTCCGGCAAAAGACAATATGGTCGCGCGTTTTGTTCCTGGATATAGGAGAAGCAAATGCCGCAATATTATTATCTCAAATATGTCCCCAAGAGTGACCGCGCGCGCGTCGTAGGCAATCTCGAGCGGCTGATCGGCCAGCTCGACCGGGAAGTGCCGGACAAGGACAGCGAACAGACCTTGCTGCTCGCTACCTGGAATATCCGCAATTTCGGCAAGGTCAGAAGACTGCCGGAAAGCCTGATGTATATTGCCGAGATATTGTCGCGCTACGACTTTGTCGCGGTGCAGGAAGTGGTCGATCTCGATGACTGGCGCGCAGTGATGGACCGGCTCGGGCCGGACTATGATTTCATTGCATCGGACAAGACCCATCACAAGCTCGGCAGCGGTGGTGAGCGACTGCTCTATCTCTATGACAAGCGCAAGGTGCGGTTCCAGAATATAGCCGGCGAAATCGTTCTGCCGACCGAGATGCTGATCACCGACGATACCGCCGGTGAAGGGGGAGAGCTTTTTCAGGGCAAGCAGTTCCGACGATCGCCCTTCATCACCGCCTTCCAGTCCGGCTGGTTCAAGTTTGATATCTGCACCGTACATCTATTCTACGGGTCCTCTTCGGGATCGAAGCTTCAGCAAAGGGTGCAGGAGATTGACCGCGTCGCCGATTATTTCGGCGATCGGGCCGAGCAGGCGCAAAAGGAAGGCCGGTCGCTGATCTTGCTCGGCGACTTCAATATTGTCCACCCGGATCATGAAACGATGACCGCATTGAAACGGCACGGCTTCCGGATTCCCAATGCGCTCAACCGGCCATCCAATCTCGATCTCAGCAAATATTATGACCAGATCGCGTTCATGACCGATGATGATACTTTGAACTTCATCGATCGCCAGACCGATGATCCGAAGAGAGCCAATGCCGGGATTTTCGAGATTTACAAGTCGGTGTTCCGCGACGGCGATACGCTCGAATATGAAAGCGAGCTGCGCAAGAAGGCGGGTGGCAAGGACAAGCAGGGCGCTGCCCTGACCAAATATTACAAGGGCAACTGGCGCACTTATCAACTGTCCGACCACAAACCGATGTGGGTACGGATCAAGTCAAATGCGGCTGCATCCTATCTGGCGGGACTTAAGGCCGACTAGACGGTTGTTCGTCAGGCTGCCATCGCGGTTTTGCTGAAATGTTCGGTGAAGCGCGGCTGCATCGGCTGACTGGCAACCATCGCCAGCGGCAGAGCGGTTTCGCAATGAGCGCACTCGGCGCTGAACCGGCCGACATGCCAGCTTGATTTACCGCAACCTGGGCAGCGGTTGACGATGTCGAGGTGATAGAGCGGCTGATAGCCGCGCTGGCTTCCCTGTTCGGCCAATGGTTGAACAGGCTGATTGATGAATGATCTAGGAGATAAGTACATCGTTTCTTCCTTCCTTGATTGTGCCAAACTTACTTTGATTACTTCGCACCAATTCGCATTTCGTTGCTGTACCAGCGATGAACCGTTCGTTTTGGTAGATGAAATGATAATCTCTTCCTTCAAAATCGATAGGAGTAATTCGACATTTTCCGGTGATTATCGTCACAGCGGTGGTCAACTGTCTGATTTTGAGCGGGAATAATTTACCGGGTGCGTCCCGAATTGAGCCAAGGGATTAATGGAAAGGGTTGAAGGACGATGTTAATGCGGCGCCCCACCAACAAGTGAGCGAATCAGCCGCCTTCACGCGCGATTTGTGCTGCTGCTCATCAGACCTCGCGCGGCATTCAGTGGGTGCCCAGTTTCCGCCACGCCAGATCAGCAAATTCGCACAATAATGGCCGTGTCTCGCGAGGATCGATGATATCTTCGACGCTGAACTGCTCGGCAGTGCGGAAAGGCGAGGTGACCTTGTCGAGCTTGGCCTTGATCTCGGCGAGCCGCGCGGCTGGATCTTCGGCGCTTTCGATATCGCTCTTGTAGGCGACCTCGAGACCGCCGGCGATCGGCAGCGAGCCCCAGTCGCCCGAAGGCCAGGCGAAGCGGTACTGAAAATTCTCGGCATTGCTCATCGCGCTGCCGGCTATGCCATAGGCGCGGCGGACGATGACGCTGGCCCATGGCACGGTCGCTCTATAGACCGCGTTCATGGCCTGCACGCCGTAGCGGATGGTGCCGGTGCGCTCTGCTTCGCCGCCGATCATGAAGCCGGGATTGTCGACCAGATGGACGACCGGCAGATGAAATTGTTCGGCCAATTTGACGAAACGTTCGACCTTCTCCGATGACTTGGCTTCCCACGATCCGCCGAGAAAAGACGGATCATTGGCGAGCACCGCGACCGGCCAGCCGTCGAGCCGAGCAAACGCGGTGATCGCGGCGCGGCCCCAGCGCTTG
>RCMY010001496.1_pt1 | contig 22634 bp, 27 predicted proteins | sample 2041341 | NCBI WGS metagenome assembly RCMY01 (sample SAMN09708234, study PRJNA481090) | Marine sediment metagenome, whole genome shotgun sequencing project.
TCAGCCGTCGATGCGAGTCCACGAGATCGGAAAGAACACCTTTCCTGCCGACCCCTCGGACTCCGAGATCGTCATCGAATCGCCTGCGGTGCTCGCGGTGATCCCGGCCTCAGGGACATCGTCGTTCGTGATCGTCAGCGGCGCGCCGAGCGCCCGCGACGAGACCGTGATCTCGAACGTGGTGCCGTCGATGAGGATCTGCCCGTCGGTCACCCCCCCACGAGAAGGCGCCGGACCCGTTGAACGTGACGGCCAGGTGCCGTCGGCTCCGACCTGTGCCGCCAGGTGGTAAGACCACCACCGGGCGTTGAACCTCGAACGCAGCTCGGCGATCTACGGTTGGGGTGTGGAGTTCGTTATCGCCCGGAATCCTGATCCAGCGTCGACGTTGCCATTTCTGGTGCTCGATCGAGGTCGGGAGAATCGGTCGCAGTTCGTGTTCACGAAGGCTCGGGGTCGTGACGTCGTGTTCTGGCAGTCGGCGCGGACCCGCAAGCAGGCGCGACCGAACGCCGACCGCTCGGGCGTCGGGTCGTCGGCTCGACATCGTGGTCGATACGCGAGAGCGCTATGTCTGGAAGTTCTCGGCTCAGCAGGCGACGACGTCGAAGCGGGCATTGCCTGTGGGGGACTACGCCGTCGAAGCTGATGGCGACGTCGTTGCGGTGGTGGAGCGCAAGAGTGTCGAGGATCTCGTGTCGACGATCGTGGGTGGAAAGCTGTGGACGCTGCTCGCGGCGATGGCGGGTGTTCGGCATGCGGCATTGGTGGTCGATGATCGGTACTCGTCGCTGTTCAAGCTTGTTCACGTTCGTCCTGCGACGGTTGCTGAGCAGATCGCGGAAGCGGCTGTGCGGTATCCGGTGGTGCCGATCGTGTTCGCCGAGACGCGTCAGCTTGCACAGGAGTGGACGTATCGCTTCTTCGGTGCTGCGCTGGAGCACCGTGCGAACGAAGCCGTCGGCGCTGCTCGGTTTGACGCACTGCCCACAGCTGGGCCAGTGCCGGCCATCGCTGCGTCAACGGCCGAGGTGCGAGCCTGGGCGATGGCAACGGGTCTCGATGTGAGCGATCGAGGTCGGCTCCGACCCGAGATCTGGGAAGCCCATCGCGCCGCAACCGGGCACACGCGGGCGGTGAAGTCGGGCGACTGATTCGAGTTCCTGGAGAGCAAGCCGAGCTCCGTCTCGACGTTTTCCGAAGGGCATCGCGGTGGAGCGCTCGACGCGCCGCTGTCATCGGAGAACGCGGAGCGCCTCGGTGGCCGCACGCGTGTTGGCGGCATCGAGTAGATCGAGCATGGCGACGATCGGTGGTACGAACTTGTCGGTGGAGGAAATGGGGCCGTCGACGATGCGCAGAACGGCGTTCGGGTTGGCGCGATAGAGGGCTCGAAACGAGTCGGCGTCGTCTGCGCTGATGTAGATGTCTCGTTGGTCGGGCCGTCCGATTCCAGCGCCGTGATGGATCGCTGCGTGGGCGCCGCCGTGGTGCACGCGCTGGTCGTCCTCGACGCGATTGTCGAAGGCGGGGAGGATCCGGATGCGCTCGTTCCGGTTTCGTCGTCGCACGAGGCGAGCGAGATCGATGGCCTCATCGATGTCGGCTGGCGGTGCGGCGTCGAGCACCCTCTGCCAAGAGGACCGTTCCGAGAGCGGCCGACCAGCAAAATCAATACGTTAGATATGCAACATATTGTCATCCCGCTTGATCGGCCTTGCTTCTGAACGTCGCGCCGATTGACTTCTGATGTAGTTCAGATATGATGCCGACGTGCGAATGATTGAGCGACCATTCTCTGAGTTCTTGCGTCAGCCAAACGACGTCGTTGCCGAACTCGCCGACCACGATGTGCTGTTGCGGCGTCGGAATGCTCCGTCATTGAGGCTGAGCGAGGCCGATCGAGACGACGAGCGGTCCGAGGCTTTCGAGGCCCTCGCCCGGTTGCTGCGGAACATGATGGTTCATAGCCCGTCTGGATTGGAGCAGACGGTCGCAGACGTGTTTCCGTGGGCGACTTTCCTTCCGAAGCGCGATCGAGTTGCTTTCGTCGATGAGTTGACGACGACGCTGATGGCCGTCGCCGGCATGGACAACTACTCGCCCGTCGGCCAGCTGCTCCGCGAGTGGAAAGCAACGGCCGAGATCCACGCGGACCCGAAGCTCTCTCGGCGTCAACAGCGCTCGATCGATGCCGACGGTGATGCTGTGACCATTCCGGGATAGCCCGATGGCGAAACGGAAGGAACGTGTGGCGCCACCACCCTCGACAGACGGATGGGATTTTCGGTTCGCAACCAACGACGCCGTGAAGGGATGGGATCAGATCTGCTCGGCTGCAGCGGCCAATGCTCGGGTTGCGTGGGAGCGGGTCACAGCCGAGCCACGACGAGTGGACACGAGGCAGCACCGTCTCCGCGGCTCGCTCGGGGACCGTGCCATCAACGGAGTCGAGCTGGAGCAGTGGCAATACGAGGTAACCGCCGGTGGGCGGATCTGGTACTGCGTCGACGACGATCGTCGGACCGTGTGGGTGACCGACGCCAGCGTCGGCCACCCGAAGGCGACGGAGTAGCGCATGACCGAAGTGTGGCTCGAACTCGACGTCGTTGCAGATCTCAATGCCGAGGATGGCGACGGCCTCGGCTGGTCGACCCTGTCCGAAGCGTGCGATGCCGACCGAGTGCGACCCGGAGCGATGCTCCTCGTCGGCAACGAATCAGCGAAGGCGGTCGTCCGTGTTGTGGCCGTCGATGACGACGGCCAGATCCATTTCTCGATCCTCCCGGCTCGGCCGCAAGGAACCGTCACTTGCTCGATCGCACCTCCGCCTGACGCCGTTCGGACGCTGTCATCGGCAAGGTGCTGCGGCCCTGGTCAACGGCTTTTTCGGGCGGGTCCGAGGCCGAAGCCCGGGAGAAGAGTTTGCCGGGCTTTTCTGTCTGTGCTGCGTGACGAATCCGATGGTGACGCGCAGCAGTAACACGCCATCGTCACACTCGTGGAGCGAGGCACAGGGTGTGCCTCCTCGAGGAGGGAACACAACATGTTCATTCAATCTGCAGAGTTGACAGCCGCACCGGGAAAGAGCGGTGAGCTCGGACCCATGGTGACCAAGATGCGTGACATCCTGTCGAACGAGACGGGAAAGCAATGGTGGTCCTGGGCTGTCCTTGCCGGACGTCCGTTCGGCACCCAGATCATCAGCACCCGTGCCGACGGCTTCGCCGACATGGTCGCGTCACAGATGAAGCTGATGGAGTCGGCTCCCTGGGCTGAACTCGCCGGTTCAGCCGGCGACGTGCTGGCGCACCCGGCAGAGACGTACCTGGGCGAGGTGATCGCCGTGACCGGTGAGCCCACCGGGCCCAAACAGCTCACCACGGTCACCCGGGCGACGATCGGGGGCGCAGCTCTCGGAGACTCCATAGCGTGGTCTTGCGCTGCGATGGAGCACGCCACCAAAGCCACCGGACAGGTCGGCACCGTGGCGACCGCAGCCGCCGGGAGTATGTTTCAGGTGTACTGGTTTGCAGGCTCCGACACCGCCGAGGAACTCGACACTGCACGGCAGACGATGAACGACGACGCCGAGTACCAGGGCATGATTGCTCAGGCGGGTGCGGACGGGCTGTTCATCGAGGGCTCCGTGGAAGAGATGGTGCTCTTCAGGATGCCGTGATGCTCCGAGACCGCAGCGCTGAGTTCGAGCGCGTCGACAACGCCAGCGTGTACACCGCAAACCCGACACAGATCGACGCCTCGACGTCGTCACGGCGATCGAGAAGCCTGGCGGCATACGCCTGGATCTGTGCTGGCCGACCGTTGAACTCCGGCACCATCGCCGTGCTCCGTTTGAGCGATGATCGTGCGCGCCCTGGTCCGATGGGAAGGTGGCGGACAGAATCCGTCACAGGGCGGACCGCGGCGCAGCGAACGGGCCCGCTCGAGGTCGCATCGAGTCTGCTCAGCGCTCGAAGTTTCGGACGCCTTGATCAGCATCTCTCAGTCGTTGACGTCCCACGCTCGCGCGTAGCTCGTGACCAGCGGGACCGGTCACCAGGCATTCCGCGCCGACCACCCGTCGCAATCGGCTGATCGAGGTTCGGAGTTCGCCGGGCGACAGACCCAGGTGTTCCTCGAGGACGACCGAACGCACGACACCCCAGGAATGGACACAGAAGACAGCGAGGAGCCGCCGTTGCGCTTCGATGACGAAGGCCGACTCGACTCCCACGGCATCAAAGGCACGGATCGAGCCGAATACCTTGCAGTAGACCACCGTTCCCAAGCGTTTCGTCCGGGTGGAGAACGCACAGTCAGAATCAGGCAGGAACGGGCTCGGCGCCGACGGTGCCGTTGCGGTCCTCAAGACTGGACCTCGGCGAGCCGATACCGAGGCATGGGAGCTGACAACATCTTGCTGTCGGGTCGATTGACCCGACGCGTCATGACCTGGCTGCTGTGTGCCGTTCTCGTCGTGACGCCGGTCGAAGCGTTCGGCTACAACCATCCGCTCGTGTCAGCCACCGTCCCGCTGCGTATGGGACTCCTCTTGCTGCTGCTGTGGGCGCTGCGCAGCCGCAAACTGAGTCCCGTCGTCATCGGCCGGGCCTTCCTCACTCAAGCCGTCGTCACCATGGCGCTGTGGGCAGCGCTCCTCGACTCCGACCCGAACGAAATGGTCATCCAAACCATTGCCTACGGCACGATCCTGCCGATCTCGGCGCTGCTGATCGCACCCAGACAATCTCGTCGCTCCTGGGCGCTCCTCGTGCTGTGCACCGTGCTCTATCCGGCCGTCGTCCGCCTGCTGCCTGGCCACATCGGCTTGCTCGCTCAGGTCGTTGCCACCCTCCTGGTGCACAGCGCGGCGGTTGCTGCACTCGACGTGCACGCCGACAAGGCCGAACTCGCCGGAGAACTCGCCGGCATCGACCCGCTCACCGGGCTCCAGAACCGGCGGTCGACACTCCAACAACTGAACGAGCGGGCCGACCTCGCGTCGACACGCGGCATCACGTCGACGCTCCTGCTCTTCGATCTCGATCACTTCAAGCAGATCAACGACACGCTCGGGCACGAAGTTGGCGACGACACCCTGTGCAGAGTCGCCGACACCTTGACGCAACTCGTCCGGCCCATCGACGCGGTCTGTCGCTGGGGTGGAGAGGAGTTCATCGTCCTGCTCCCGGACACCGACGAACACGCCGCAGCGGTCACTGCCGAGAGCTTGCGGGTCGGCATCGAGACGACCGGCGTCACGGCGTCATTCGGAGTCGCCGAGATCGACCTCGGTGACACCGTCACGAGCTGGGTGCGACGCGCCGACGACGCGATGTACGAAGCAAAGCACGCCGGTCGCAACCGGGTACAGGTTGCTGCGTCGAGCAATCAGTCGCTGGGCTGACTCAGCCGTTGACGGCGTCACCCATCGCTGCCGGGCGACCGGTGATGATGCCGTCGACCCCGTAGTCCACCAGCACGGAGTAGAAGTCCGCGTTCTCCTGCGTCGAGGCGTCGTCCGGCCACACCCAGACCACGCGGCCCTCGTCGTGGACCCGCTGGACGGTGTCGGCGTTGACCACTTCGATGTCGCCTTGGAACGGTGGTACCTGGAACACGGTGAAGTACGGCTCGATCTCGGCACCGTTCAGGAACCAGTCGGTGAGTCGCGTCAGGCCTGGGCTGAGTGCGACGTCGGGCGCGAGTTCGTGGAATGCGTCGAGCAGCTGGTCGTCGAAGGACACGACCACGATGCGGTCGGTGAGAGCCAACGCATCGATCTGGGCGGCGAGTTCCTCGGCGACGGGGACGGCGTCGGGGAACGTGCCCTTGATCTCGACGTCGAGGACGTGGTCGGGGAACGCCTCGGCGATCGACTGGAACGTCTCGACCCGGAAGTCATCGGCGGAGTAGCCATCGGGGGGTGGCACCGCACCGGTTCGCATTCCACGGTAGACGTACTCCTCGACCGGCCGGTCCTGGCACGGCCAACACTGCGGCGAGAACCAGTGGGCATTGTCGAGCACCTGGATCTCGTCGAGGCTCAGGTCACCGACCGGGCCGGTGGCATTCGTGGTCTTGTCGACGGTGTCGTCGTGCTGGACGATGAGCACGCCGTCGGCAGTCAACTGCACGTCCATCTCGAGTGCGTCTGCGCCAGCCGCGATCCCTTCGCGGAACGCGAACATCGTCGAGTGCGGGGCGGCCTGGTCACCTCCGGCATGAGCCAGGTTGACCGGCCGATCGGCGGCGATGAGCGCTGCGACGGTCGTGAACTCGGGAGTCGGCACGCCGGCGGTGTCCGGATCGGTTGCAGGCGGTCCGGTCGGCGTCGTCGTCTCGTCGGGTTCGGTTGCAGGCGGTTCGGTCGGCGGCGTCGTCTCGACCGGTTCGGTCACCGTCGGTTCTGTGTCTGGCGGCGCCGCCTCGGTCTCGGCGGTGAGGAGACTGTCCGAGGAATCGGCGACATCGGTGGCGTCGCTCCCGCCGCCACAGGCAGCGAGAGTGACCAGGGCGGCAACAGCGAGAGCGAGACGACGCATCATGGTGAGACCAGTTCCAGGATCAAATCGGATCAGATGTCGATGCCCTTGGCGACGACGGGTTCCATCATCGTGATCTCGGGCCGACCGCCGAGGAGACCTGCGAACTTGCCCATCGCTGCCTTCATTCCGTCACCCTTGCCGTGCACGGCCAGCGCTTCACCGTCGGTGTACATCTCGAAGAAGTAGTAGACGCCCTCGTTGGCGGTGTCCTTGTGGGCGCTGTAGATCTCGAGGCCGGCTTCTTCTTCGGCGGCGGTCACGACGTCGGCCAGCACAGCTTCGAGTTCAGCGGCTTTGCCGTCGGCAGCGGTCAGTTTTGCGATGAGGGAAATCTTTGACATGCCGAGAAGTTAGCCCGGTGGGTCGGCGCAGCCCGAAGTGGCTGGCGCTCTGTGCAGCCATCGTGTGCAGCCGCCCTGAGTAGCCGGTCAGGGTCACGCCAGCTTGTCGGCGAACCAGTCGAGGATGATCTCGGCGCGCTGCACCCGGTGGATCGGCGAACCGTTGCGCGAGAGCTCGTGGTTCTCGCCGGGGAAGCGGTAGAAGTCGACTTCCTTGCCCAGCAGCTTGAGCGCGATCCACAACTCCTCGGCCTGGACGATCGGGCAACGCCAGTCCTCCTCGGAGTGAATCAGCAGCATCGGCTTGTCGATGTTGCGAACCGACGCGATCGGCGAGTGGTCCACATAGACCTGCGGATCCTCGATGTGGCTCGGGCCGTGCTCGGTCTTGAACGCCGTGGCGATGTCGCTCGACCACTCCTCCGACAGCAGGTTGTTGACGGAACGCTCGGAACAGAACGCACGGAAGCGTTCGCCGTGGTGGCCGGCCAGCCATGTTGCCATGAAACCGCCGTAGGAGCCGCCGATCATGCCGACTCGGTCGCGGTCGCAGAACGCATACCGCTCGAGTGCACCGTCGATGATCGCGAGCACGTCATCGGTGTCGACGCCGCCCCAACCGGAGCCGGGTCGCTTGGGGTGCTTGGGGCCGAGGATCGCCTGGCCCCACGCGTCGTGGCGCCCGCTGCCGCCACGCGGGTTGCCGAGCACGACGACGAAGCCCGCTGCCGCCTGCATCTGCGGCTCGTCGAAGAAGTACTCGCCGTACTGCGTGAAGGGTCCGCCGTGCACGTTGAGCAGCACGGGGTAGGTCTTCGACTCGTCGAAGTCGGCAGGACGCATGATCCAGGCGTCGATCTCGTCGGACCCGTCCGTGGTCGGCACGGTGAACTTCTCCCACGGGAGCAGCTGGCCGGCAAGGGCATCGCCGACGATCGTGCGTCGGTCGTCGCCGACGAAGAGCTCGGACGGATGGTCGATCGTCGAGCGAGTCGTGGCGAGCGTTCCATCGGCGGAGTCGAACGAGTGGACCGTCAGTGGGCCCGAGGTCAGCGCCTCTGGAGCTTGTGAGCCGTCGGCGGTGAGTCGGAAGAGATGGTTGTCACCGCGATCTTCGGCGGTGGCCAGCAGGGTCGAGTTGTCATCCCAGAGTGGTGCCTGCATGCCGGCCATGCACATGAACGTCCGGTCGAGCGCCTTCGATGTCCACGTGACGTCGTCGATGCTGATGCCGTCGGCGTCGAACGGGATGACGCCGACGTGGGCGTTCTGGGCGAGCGTCTCGAGTTCGCCGTGCCCGATGAACGCGATCTTCGTACCGTCAGGTGAGACCGAGGGGAACCCGAACGATCCGTCGTGGGCAGTCAGGCAGCGGATGCCGTCCTGATCGCTGTCGGCATCGGCGGGGACGAAGTAGAGATCCGAGGACAGGTCGGTGTCCCACGTGTCGTGGCGGCTGGCGGTCACGACGAGACCTGACGAGTCCGGTGTCCACGCCGGCGCCGAGTGCTGGTACTCGCCGGGAGTCAGGTTGCGTGGCGTCCCGGTGCCGTCGACGGCGATCGCGTAGACGTGCTGCGGGCGGTCGAAGACCCAGTCCTCACCGTTCAGCCGGCTGAACAGTCGCTCGACCTTGCGGGGCGATCGCCAGGCGTCGCTCTCCTTCGTGTAGCGCTCATCCTGGGTGCGGCTCGTGAACGCGATCGTGCGGCCATCCGGCGACCAGGCCAGTTCGTCGAGACCATCGGGCATCGAGCACAGCGTCCGGGTCTCGCCGGACGCGGCCACCGACATCACGTGCAACGTCGACTCGCCCTTCTTCTCGCCGCGGCGCGAGGTGAACGCGAGGTGGCGGCCGTCCGGTGACCAGGTCGGGTTGCCGTCATGGTCCCCGCTGGTGACCGGTGCGTCGTCGACCCAGACGAGGCTGGTCGTCGTGTTCTTCACCAGGTTGGTCGTCGACACGACGAACGCGACCTGCTTGCCGCCGGGAGAAACGGCGGGCTCACCGACCGACGAACGGCCATCGACGAGCCGCTCGGCGACTCGGGTGTGCAGTGACTTCTCGGTGCTCGACTCGCTCATGACGCCGACCGTATCTGTTCGTGCGGCCCCCGTCCCCGCTCAGATCGGTGTGCAGCGAGTTCCCGCGATGTTCGTCCCAGACGTATGGTCGGCGTATGTCTGACGCCGACCTGCGTGGTGCCCGCCTGTCCTTCGAGATCACCGGAAACGAAGCCGCCGACGCGGGCGTGCCGTTCGTGTGGGGGCACGGCCTCACCTCCAGTCGGGCCGATGAGGATGTCCTGCCGCTCATCGACAGTTCCGTGATCGGGACGCAGCGCCGAGTCCTGCGCTACGACGCACGAGGGCACGGCCTCTCGTCCGACCTGGCCACTCCGGCCGAGGGCGACTGGGCCGCGTTGGCGCTCGACCAGATCGAACTGATCGACCACATCGGATGGCACGAGGTGGCACTTGGCGGAGCGTCGATGGGGACCGCAACAGCGCTCCATGCAGCGCTCTCGTTGGGCGATCGAGTCAAGGCGCTCGTCCTGGTGATTCCGCCGACAGCTTGGGAGACGCGAGCGACGCAGGTCGACCTGTACGAGCAGATGGCGCAGGCCGTCGAGGAGCATGGCACCGGGGTCCTCGAAGCCGGCGCCCGGGCGACGCCGCCGCCCGAACCGTTCGCCGACGACTCGACGTGGCTCGACCGACGGCTGGCGGTGCTGGGCGCTGCCGACCCGGCTCGGCTCGCTGCTGCATTCAGAGGAGCGGGAACAGCGGACCTCCCGTCTCCGGAGGCGTTGACGACGATCACCGCGCCGACACTCGTGCTCGCGTGGACGGGCGATCCGGGTCACCCGGCGAGCACCGCCGAGCGCCTCGGTGAGTTGCTCCCGAACAGCAAGGTCGTCATCTCCTCCACCCGACTCGATCTCGACACCTGGACCTCACGCTGCGCCGCCTTCCTCGACGGTCGATGAACTGTCCGGTCGACACCCGAGGCGAAGCGAACGTCAGGCGTCGACGGGAACCCTGGCGGTGGTGAAGCGCATGACGCCGTCGACGATCGGTGCCTTGGCGATCAGCTTCTTGTCGGCGCTGTAGGACTGGGTGTTGATCCACGGTCCTCTGTCGCCCTGGCGGGGGAGCAGCGGCATCATCCGTGCCATGTAGCCGGCAGAGAAGTCGTCGATGAAGGGCCGCTCGGGCATGTCGGCGTCCTCGGGACGCAGCCGGGGTGTCGCCTGGGTCATGCCGGATTCGCTCATGTGGTTGAGCAGGCGACACACCCACTCACACGTGATGTCGGCGCGAAGCGTCCACGAGGCGTTGATGTAACCGAACGACGACGCCATGTTCGGGACGTCGGAGTAGGAGATGCCCTTGTAGGTCCACGTCTTGGAGAAGTCGACCGGTTCGCCGTCGACCGTGAAGTCCATGTCGCCGATCGTGACGAGTTGGAGGCCGGTCGCAGTGACGATGATGTCGGCATCGATGTGCTCGCCATTGGTCAACTGCACACCGGTCTCGGTGAACCGTTCGATCTCGGCGGTGACGACCGATGCATCGCCACACTTGAGTGCGTTGAACAGGTCGCTGTCAGGGATGAGGCAGAGGCGCTGATCCCACGGGTCGTACTCCGGCGTGAAGTGGGCGGCCACGGTCTCCTCGCCGAGTTCCTTCGTGACCAACTTCATCAGCTTGCTCCGGACCTTGTCCGGGCGGCTGCGGGTCTGCTTGTAGAAGAACTCGCCCAGCGTGGCGTTCTTCCACCGGGTGATGCCGTAGGCGACGCGATCGGGCAGCACCTTGCGGAGTCCGTTGGCCACGACGTCGATCGCCGGGCGCGACACGACGTAGGTCGGAGAACGCTGCAGCATCGTGACGTGCTCGGCGTCCTTGGCCATGGCCGGCACGAGGGTCATCGCCGTGGCACCGGAACCGATGACGACGATGCGTTTGCCCTGGTAGTCGACATCGTCGGGCCACTTCTGTGGATGGAGGATCTGACCGGAGAAGTCATCGTCGCCGGCGAACTCCGGCTCGTAGCCGCCCTTGTAGGAGTAGTAGCCGGAACACATGAACAGGTAGTTGCAGGTGTACCTGACGGTCTGCTTGGTGTCGTCGGGGCCGACCTGGGCGGTGACGGTCCACGTCGAGGTCTCGCTCGACCACGACGCATCGGTGACCAGGTGCTGGAACCGCATCTTGTCGTCGATGCCGAAGTGCTCGGCGGTTTCTGTGACGTAGGCGAGGATCGACGGACCGTCGGCGATCGCCTTCGCCTGCGTCCACGGCCGGAAGCTGTAACCGAGGGTGTGCATGTCGCTGTCCGAGCGCACCCCCGGGTAGCGGAACAGATTCCAGGTGCCTCCCAGGCTCTCGCGCCCTTCGAGGATGACGTAGCTGCGGTCGGGGCAGCTCTGCTGCAGGTGGTAGCCGGCACCGATGCCGGAGATCCCGGCACCGACGACGACGACGTCGAAGTGCTCGATCGTCGGTGTGTTCTCGGCCGTGCTCATGAGCTTGCTCCGTCTCTCGCGGCGGCCATTCGTTCGAGCATCGCGCCCATCTGAGCATGAACGGCATTGATGGCCTGCAGAGGACGCATCATGACCTTGAACTCGGTGATCAGGCCGTCGTCGTCGCACGTGATGATGTCGACACCATTGGCGTACTTGCCCTCGACGGTCGTCTCGAATTCGAGCATGGCGTGGTGGCCCTGCAGGATTCGTTTGATGTAGCCGAACTCGCCCGAGCCCGACGTCGCTGCTTCCGTCACCACCTCGTTGTCACCGCCGAGCGTGCCGCCTGCGGCGGTGAGGTACACCTTGGTGATCTCGCGTCCGACCTGGGGCGTGAAGACGACGGGGGAGAGGAAGACGACGTCGGGATGCAGAATCGCATCGAGCCCACCGGCGAGTTCCCCACGCATGTGGGCGTACCACTGGTCCATGCAGCCGAAGATCGGCTCGGCGCTGGTGTTGATGATGCCGGCGTGTTCGAAGCTCATCCGAGATCCTCCACGGAGGAGATGAGGTACTTCTTGATCGAGGCACTCGAGACCGCGAGGCCCTTGCGGGTCTCCTGCCAGGCGGCCATGTGGGCGCTGGCGAAGTGAGTGTCGAGCGAGGCTTGGTCATTCCAGAGTTCGTAGAGCATGACCCGATTGTCGTCGTTCGGGTCGGGCGTGAAGGCGTACTCGTGGCAGCCCGCCTCGTCGAGAGTGGCCGAGACCATGGGTTGCACGGCAGTGAGGAACGGCTCGCGTCCTCCGGGTTCCGTGGTGATCGTTCCAGCGACGATGAGCATGTCCTGACCGTAGTTTCGGCGGTGCGGTCGAGCGCAGTCCGCGTGTGCGAGCATCGATGACATGAGTGCTGTTCCGGGGGCCGCCGAGTTGCTCGAACCAACGCCGGGGACGCGTGCGTTCACTGCGGAGCGGATGGTCAGGCTGGGCGATGTGGACCCGAGCGGTCGGCTCCGACTCGATGCCACGGCGCGGTTGCTGCAGGACATCGCGAGCGACGACGCGGCTGATGCCCAGCTCGATGGCGCGTGGGGTTGGATCGTGCGCCGCACGCTGATGGAGGTTCGTCGGGCAGCGGTGCTCGATGAGACGGTGGAACTGACGACGTACTGCACGGGGATGGGTCGGAGCTGGGCGGAACGAACCACGCGTCTTCGAGGGAGCGGCGGTGCGGACATCTTCACGACGAGTGTGTGGGTGCAGGTCTCGATGGAGTCAGGTCGGCCATCGGCACTGACCCGACAGTTCCTCGATACGTACGGCCCAGCGTGCGACGGGCGCAAGGTCTCCGCCCGCCTCGCTCTGCCGGGACCACCGGATGCGGCCGAGCGTTCGCCGTGGACGGTGCGGCGAGCCGACCTCGATCCGTTCGATCACGTCAACAACGCAGCGAACTGGGCGTTCCTCGAAGAAGCGTTGGTTCCTGGCGCCAGCCGCGTCGGCCGAGCCGAGATGGAGTTCGTCGCGCCGGTGATGCACGGCGGTGAGGTCGAGATGGTTGTCGAACGAGGCGATACGACATCTGCATGGTTGATCGACGCCGGCAACGTGTCGAGCGCAGCCCGTTGGATGAGTGTCTGAGTCCTTGAACCCAGTGGTCTCGATCCGCGTCACAAAGGTGCCTGACCCCGAAGTGACGGACGAGGTCCCACGGTCGTCTGGTCAGCAGAACTTGGCGAAGCCCTGCACGTAGCGGGCGGTCCCGCCGACGACGCTGCCGCGGTTGAAGTCGCCACCGGTCCACAGGCAGCCCGTCGAGTCGGCGAACAGCTCCCAGCTGCCCTCGCCGAACTCGCTCCCGATGTCCGGGTACCAGTCCATGTGCTCGACACGCAGCGTGCTGAACGCCGTCATCCAACGAGCAGGCTTGCTGCTCGTTGCCCCGACGAGTCCCGCCGCCCGATACGCATCCTGGTACAGCCGACCGTTCGCGTGACTGCCCGAGTACACGACACCGTCGAGCACTGCGAGTGCCTGGCCGTCGCCGAGGGGACTGCTGACCCATGAACGGAGCAGGCTGTAGTCACTGGGCCGGTACACCTGCCGGGAGTGCTGTGAGCCGGACTGCCAGATCTGATCGTCGAGCGCGAGGATCGCCTGCTGATAGCTGAAGGACGTGCTGCTCAGGTCGGTCCTCACCCACGGCTGCAGACCGCTGACCAACGAGCCGTTGGAGGCATGCAGCACGGCCTGTCCGATCGACCAACTGCTGTTGACGTAGAGAAAGTCCCCGACGACATACACGCGCCCGGCATCCGCATCGATGTCGAAGACGATGCCGTCGAAGTTCGGCCGGAACGACGTGTCGAAGTTCCCGGTTCCGAGATCGACACGGGCGGCCTGGATGACCTCCGACGTGCGGTTGTCGGAGCCGGTGATGCGCGTGAAGTTGCCGCCGATGTAGAGCTTGCCGTCATCGATGTCCAGGGTGCGGGCGATCGGCCGACGGGGAGCTCCGGTCAAGCCGAGGGTGACGCGCCAGGTGGGGTCGACGGCACCGGTGGCGGCGTTGATCATCGCGACGCCGGTCGTGTTCGCCACGCTGTTCACGTTGGTGAACTGGCCGGCGACGATCAGCCGGCCGTCCTCGGTCGTCTTCAGGTCCCAGACGTTGCCGTCGATGGCTGGCCGGAATGTCGGGATCCAGGCGCCGGTGGTGCGGTCGAACGCTGCGAGAAAGGGCTGATTGATGCGCTGGCGTGTCGCGGCGATCTCGACCTGGGTGAACTTGCCGCCGACGTAGATGGTGTTCCCGATCTCCGCGATCGCAGCGACCGAGATGTCAGTCGTCGGGAACGTGTCGTCGAGCCGGTTGACCCCGACGACTCCCGCCTGCAGCGCCTCGGTCCGCGTCGAGATCAGACGGGGGAGCTCTGTCCGGACCGCGGTCGCGAGCCCACTGCTCGGCGTCGGCGTGCTGACCTGGCGCAGCGCCGAGGCTGGCAGATCGAATCCATCGGCCTGCGACGGTGACAGGCTGGCCGCTGTCAACCCACCAGCGATGACGGCACACGCAAGCAGGCTCCGCCCGTGTTTGCCCAGATTGCGCACCGCCCACCGCATGTTCGCTCTCCGTCCGCGCCGATTCAACACCACCGATTCATCGGCACGTGTCGGACACATCTTGACACTGCCCGAGCCACTTCTCTCTGGAGCCGCCAGTCGAGTCGGCGGGCGAGGAGGTGGTGGACGGTGACAGTCGTCTCGGTGTTCGATCAGTGGTTGAATGCAAGCATGGCACGCGACCGAAACCCGGCTGGGCTGCCCGGCGGGCCGATCTTCAAGCCGATCTACGGCACGGGGGACTTCGATGCCGATCACCACGTCGGTGACCAGTACGCAGGATTCGTGCGGGTGCGCCGGTCCTTTGCGATCTCGACGGGCGTCGTCGCTGCACTCGTGGTGTCTGTTGCGATCTTCGGCAAGATGTCCAGCGCGGTCGGTATGACGTGGATCTTGCTGGCGCCGCTGCTGATGATTCTGGCTTGCACGCACCTGGCCGTGGTGATGACCCGACCCAAGGCGTCCCGAGTCCGCACCAAGCCGTCGAAGTGATCGACCGAGCACTCGAGCCACTTCACCCGCAAGCCACTCCGCACTCGAGCCACTGGCTGTCGACAGGGACCGTCCGACCGCAGGCCTTCCCGGTGGGATGCCGTCAGCGGAGAACGATGCCGGGTACACCGGCGACGGCGGTGCCGATCCGGGCAGCCGTGTGACCGCTCGATTCGAGCTCCGCCAACACACCAGAGGTGCGACTCGGATCGACGCCGAAGACCAGTCCGCCCGACGTCTGTGCGTCGGCGGCGAGCAATTGGTGCAGCTCTGGGTGCTCGCCGACGTCGACGAAGTCGAGTGCCCATGCCAGGTTCCGTCGACTGCCGCCGGGCATGATCCCGTTGCGAGCGTGCTCGACCGCTCCCGGGAGGAACGGAATCGAGTCGAACTCGACGGTCACCGACACCTTCGACTCGAGCGCCATGCGGCCGAGATGGCCAAGCAGCCCGAACCCGGTGACATCGGTGGCCCCGGTTGCGCCGGCCTCCACTGCGAGCCGTGCGCCGACGTCGTTGAGCCGGATCATCGAGGCAATCGCGGCTGCAGCCTCGGCGTCGCTCGCTGCGCCGGACTTGATGGCGGTCGTCAACACGCCGACACCGAGTGGCTTGGTCAAGATGATGTCGTCTCCGGACCGAAGGCCGCTGTTGCGCAGGATGCGATCAGGGTGCACCATGCCGGTCACCGACATGCCGTACTTGGGTTCGGGATCGTCGATCGTGTGGCCGCCGACGATGGCGAATCCGGCGGCTGACGCGATGTCCTGACCTCCGGCGAGGAGTTCCGAGAGCAGGTCTGTTGGCAGCGCTTCGGTGTTCCAGCCGACGAGGTTCAGCGCGAACAGGGGCCGGCCTCCCATTGCGTAGATGTCGCTCACGCTGTTGGCTGCAGCGACGCGGCCCCAGGTGCGCGCATCGTCCACCACCGGGGTGATGAAGTCTGCGGTCGACACGATGGCCTGTTCGGCGTCGATCTGCCAGACCGCGGCATCGTCACCGGTGTCGGGGCCGACGAGCAGTTCGTCGGGATGTTCGGATTGGAGGTGGCGCACGACGTGCGCCAATTCGCCAGGGGCGAGCTTGCAGCCTCAACCGGCTCCGTGGCTGAACTGTGTCAGCCGAACTCGGTCACGTGTGTTCTCGTCGTCGTTCATGTCGTCTCGCCCCCCTTCTGCTCAATCGGTCCGGTCGCTGGTGTGTCTGGTGGCTGGTGTGTCTGGTGTGTCGGTCGGTAGTGGCCAACCGGTTCACCCGGTGGAAGATTCCCCGAACTCGAGATCGACCATCAACTCGTTCGCGATGTCTTCGAGTGCGGAGCGGAGCCCGTCGCTGTCGAGACCGTCGGGGATTCGCAGCGTTGCGGTCGCGGCGAACAGCAACTCTCCCGACATCGGCGCCGAGGTCGTCTCGGTCTCCAGTTCCAAGATGCTCACGTCACGGCTCGCGAGTGCTGACGAGATTTCACGGATGATGCCGGGACGATCCTGTCCGATGAGGTGGAGCGACATCTGCGCAGCCTCTGCGGCATCGTCGTCGGTTGCCGAGGCAATGGCGACCTTGACGTCGAGCACGCCCTGCGCGTTGAGGGCGTCGAACTCGGCGGTGAGCGAGGCGACCTTGTCCTCGTCGACGGTGACGACGACGATTCCGGCGAATTGACCGGCGAGTCGTGCCATGTGGCTGCGATCCCAGCTGGCGCCGTGATCAGCGATCGGCTCGGCCAGTGCATCCACGAGGCCCGACTTGTCGTTGCCGATGACGGTGAGGACGAGAGTGGCCATGGCTCAAGTGTCGCAGGTCCGTGCCCGATCTCAACAAGGCACTGGTGTCGGTAGGTCGAGGACGACTTGGTGCCTGGCACCACGTCGTCCGCATCACGTCGGCTCAGCCCGGCATGGCATGGCATCGAGGATCGGGGCGAGCTCGAACGGGGTGGCGCCGTGCATGATGACGGCGTCGGCACCAAGGTCCATCTGGCGCTGCACGGCGGCAGCGCATTCGTCGGCACTTCCCGTGGCTGCCGGCGCGAGCCATTCGTCGGGGAGCAGTGTCGCGATGTGTTCGAGCTGCGCTGTCGTGGCGATCGCGTCGATCGCGCCTCCGATGGTCGACACCATCTGGTCGGCACGGAATGCAGCGAGGACTGCTGGATCCCACTGGTTGGTGGACACCATCAGGTCGCCGTACGCCTGCAGATAGGTGGCCAACCGGCCGACGGTCTTCTTCAGTCGGAGCGGCTCGTCGATGTGATCGCCGACGGTCGCGAAGCACGACCAGACGCGCACGTCGTCGGGGTCACGACCGGCGTCCTCGGCAGCTCGTTTGACGGTCTGCACACATCGCTGGAGCGTCTCGTCGGTGAAGAAGGTGTGCAGGATGACGTTGTCGAAAAGGCGGCCGCCCAGGTCGAGGGTGTTCGGCCCGAACGCAACGATCGACAGTGGGATGTCCTCGTCGAAGGTCGGGTCGAGGCGCAGCACCGGATAGCTGCCGATCGGGCCATTGTGGCCGATGATCGTCTCGCCGTGCCAGAGGCGCCGCATCACCTGAGCGAAGTCCTCCATCTGCGCGGTCGTGATCGGTGGGATGCCGAACGCCTTGAACATCGGAGCGATCCCGCGACCGATCCCGAGCGAGAAGCGCCCGCCGGTCAGGCGGTGCATCGTGGTCGCGTACGACGCCGTCACGATCGGATGCCGCGTGTTGTGGTTGGTTGCGCCCGTGATGATGTCGATCTCGCTCGACACCGCACCCGCTGCACCCGACAGCGTGGCGGCCTCTTTGATGTTGAACCGTTCGGAGATGAACGCCGTACCGAGCCCCAGCCGCTCGGCCTCGATCACCTCGGCGATCAGATCGCGCGGCGACTCGGGCGCTCCGGCGAGTGTGTAGAAACCCAGGTTCGGATGCTGCGGTGCCATGCAGCGACCGTAATTCGGTCATGATCGAGAGATGCCAGTGGCCCACCTGACCCGAGACGACAACGGTTCGAGCATCGACCTGTACCACGAGTTCCATGGCGTCGACGGCGGCGTTCCGGTCCTGAACATCGGCGGCTCCGGCGGTGACCTCCGGCGAACCTTCCCCGCACTGTTGCCGCTGAACAAGCACTTCCAGGTGCTGTCCTACGACCAGCGTGGCCTCGGCCAGTCCGACCGCCCGGACGGCGACTACACGATGGCGGACTACGCCGATGACGCCGCAGCGCTCATCGAGTACGTGGGCTGGGAACACTGCCACGTCATGGGCACCAGCTTCGGCGGCATGGTCGCGCTCAACCTCGCCGTGCGGCACCCGCACCTGGTCGACCGCATGGTGCTGTCGTGCACGTCACCCGGTGGGGCCCACCCGTCCTATCCACTCCAGAACCTGAGCGACTTGGGCGATGACGAAGCGTTCGTCACCCGAATGCGCATCAATGACTCGCGCTGGGACCCCGACGCAGACGAACCGACACCTGGGTTGGGGGCGTACTACGACACGATGGTCACCCAGGCCCGAGCGACGCCGGACCCCGAGGTGATGGTCGGTCTCGCCAAGCAGCTTGCCGCCCGCGCCGGCCATGACGTCGAGGCGCATCTGGCATCGATCGAGCACGAGACGCTGGTGTGCGCCGGACGCTACGACGGCATCGCTCCGCTCCCGAACTCCGAGCTGTTGGCCGACTCGTTGTCCGACGGACGACTCGCGGTCTTCGAGGGCGGGCACCTTTTCTTCCTTCAGGACCGCACGGCGTACGGCTCCATGATCGAGTTCTTCCAACACGGCCACGTCGGGCCACCCGACACCACCGCCACCACGACCAGAACGGAAAACCACTGATGTTCCGACTCCGCCAGATCGCCCTCGTCGCCCAGGATCTCGACAGCACCGTCGCAGAACTCTGCGACACACTCGGCCTCACCGTGCACTTCAACGACCCCGGCGTCGGTGAGTTCGGTCTGCACAACGCTCTGATGGTGATCGGCGACCAGTTCCTCGAGGTCGTGTCGCCGACGCAGGACGGAACGACTGCCGGCCGGCTCCTCGACAAGCGCAACGGCGACGGCGGCTACATGGCGATCTACGAATGCGACGACCTCGACGCCCGCCTGGCGAACCTCGCCGAGCTCGATGTCCGCATCGTCTGGGCGGGGGACTTCCCGAAGATCCGAGGGAGGCACCTGCACCCGGGCGACGTCGGCGGTGCGATCGTCTCCATCGATCAGACGGTGCCGCTCGGCAGTTGGGCCTGGGCCGGTCCCGACTGGCAGGCGCACCAGGACACGTCGGTCGTCAGCTCCATTGCTGGCTTCAGCGTTGCAGCGTCGGACGTCCCGAAGATGTCTGCGCGTTGGAGCGAACTCCGCATCGACACCGCTGTCGAGTTCGTCGCAGCAGGGGAACGTGGCGAGGGCATCGACCTCGTCGACCTCGTCGCCACCGACCGTTCCCGGCGCGGCGAGACACACGACATCTGCGGCGTCACCTTCCGCTTCGTCTGAGTGTCGGCCCGCAAACGGACCATCGGGGCCAGGCACGAACGGGACTTCGAGGCACGAACGGGACTTCGGCGGTCCATCGGGGCCAGGCACGAACGGAACTCAGAGCGCGGCGAGGGTCCAGAGTGCGACCATGCCGGCGGCGAGGGTCCACAACAGATTCTTACGCCAGACCGCGACGACGCCGGCGATGCCGAGCGCCAGCATCTCGGCGGGCACGATGTCCACGCCCGAGCCGCCTCCGCCACTGACGGCGAGGTTCACGGTCAACGCAGCGAGCACGGCGGGCCCCACGTTCTGCAGCGCCCGCTCGACGACCGGCGAGAACGTACGGTCGGCGAACAGCAGCAACACGCCGCCACGGAACAGGTAGGTCCCGACGGCACAGACGACGAGAACGAGCGCGGCTGCGCCGTGACTCATGAGCATTCACCTTGCTGATCGACACTCACGTCTGCGGCTGGATGAAAGGGTGCGGCAGGAGCGGCAGTCGCGGCATCTCCGTGACGCGACACCAACCACTGGTCCGCGAGCGCCCCGGCGATCACACCGGTGACCGCACCGAGCAGGATGCCGAGTCGATCGGACAACCCGGCTGCGGCGAGTGAGACCAGCCCGCCGACGAGCGCAGCGATGCCGGCCGGAACGCGCTTGATCGCGAACAGCGTGAGGCCGGCGAACATGACGACGGGAGCGAAGTCGAGTTGCCACGACGTCGGAATGATGGGACCGACGACCATGCCGAGTGGGACGGCGAGATTCCAGACCGTGAAGAACACGACGCCGATGGTGATGTAGTAGCGACGAAAGGAGGCGGGCGGGTCGTCGTTGCGCAACACGGCGAGCGCGAACACCTGGTCGACCATCACGAAGGGAGCGAGCCAGCGCAGCCACTTGGGCTGGTGGCGGAACGGCGGCGCGAGCGCTGCGCTGTACATCACGTGACGGCTGTTGATCACGAGGACCGCAGAGATGATCGCCCACAGCGATGCGCTCCCCGCAATGGTGACCATCGTGAGCTGTGCGGCGCCGGCGAAGATGAACGGTGATGTCAGCCAGGCAGCCCAGAGCGGCATCGCCGACTTGGTGATTGCCAACCCCAGGACGAAACCGAACGGGATCGCCGGAATCACGAGCGGAACGGCGTCGGTGAGTGCCAGTCGGTCCAACCCGAAGCGAGCAGCGGCAGGCGCAGCTGCGCCGGCGACGGGGTGTTGTTCGGTGGACATCGACCCGCACGGTAGAGCCATCGAGGAAGCAGCACACGCCTGATTCCTGCCGAAGCGGTTGGTGCCGGCACCAGGACCGAGGCGGCACCGGCACACGACGGGCGCCCGTAGCGTGTCGGTGTGCGGCTGATCTCCTACCTCACACCCGGCTATCCGGTTGCGTTGTCCGAGGCGTTGGCCGGCCATCTCGGTGCCGAACTCCACCTCGAAACAGGGCGATCGGGACCCGACCCGGCCGTCGACCCGTTTGCCGCAGGCGAGGCCGACATCGGCTGGGTCTGTTCGACCTCCTTCGTCGAGTTGACGACCGGGCGGCCGCCGTCGGTCCAGGAGGTCGGGATTGCATGGGTTCCCGCCGATCCGGACGCCGGCGACCGGCCTGTCTACTTCTCCGACGTCGTCGTTCGCGCCGACAGCACGGCGCAGTCTCTCGACGACCTGTCCGGCTGCCGAATCGGTTGCAACGACCCCGCCAGTTTGAGCGGCTTCCATGCGCTCCGCATCGAGCTGGATCGACGAGGTCACGAACCGACGGAGTTCGCATCGCTGGTGATGAACGGCAGCCATCACCGCTCACTCGACCGGTTGCTGGCGGGTGAGATCGATGCAGCGGTCGTCGATTCGATCGTCCGGAGTCAGCGCGCTCGGCAGTCGGAGGACGTCGCTGGGCTGCGAGTCGTCCAACGGCTCGGACCGTGGCCGACGCAGCCTGTCGTGATGCGCTTCGACGCGGCCCCATCCGAGGTCGATGCGGTCCGCGACGCACTCCTGCGCGCGAACGACGACCCGCTGTTCGTCGAGCTGCTCGCAGCGGCGACGCTCACCCGGTTGGCAGCGACCGACGCCGACCACTGCGCGCAGGTTCGTACGGTGATGGAGAAACTCGATCGCTGATCGGCCGATGAACGTCGATCGAGACACCGATGCCAAGATGCCCCGCAACATCTCCTCGAGCATGGAGATCGACGAGCACTGGAGCGGACGTCACATGAGATCTCAGCAACAACACACGTCGATGGTCAGGCGGGGGATCGCCGCCTGCACAGCCCTGCTGACTGTCGCGTCGTGTGGGGGCACTTCGGGCAGCGACGATGCGAGCGCCGCAACAGGTGCTGTTCGATGGCATCGTCGGCGTGTCAGCAGACCTGGCCCGCGACATCGAGTACTCACACCGGACATTGACCGAGCAGCTCGACGAGTTCGGCATCCGTCAGTTCGAACTCGATGTCTTCGCTGATCCGGACGGCGGCCTCTACTCGAGCCGTGCGGCCAACCCCGTGGTCGGTCTCGACGCCGAGTCGGGCGAGCCGGCACTCGACGCCCCGGGTTCAAGGTGATGCACACCCAGGACTTCGACTACGAGTCGACGTGCCTGACATTCGTGTCCTGCCTCGGCGAGATCGCCAGCTGGTCGACGGAACATCCGAACCATCTGCCGATCGTGGTGCTTGTCGAACTGAAATCGCTGTCGGTCCCAGAAGCCGCCGCCGAGGAGGGTGTCGACCTGGACATCGGCTTGCCGTGGGCGATTCCGGTCGACACGACGGCCGACGTCCTTCGTGCGCTCGACGATGATGTGCGTTCGGTCCTCGATGCAGACCAACTTCTCGAACCCAACGACATCCGCGGCGACGCAGCGACACTGTCCGAGGCGGTCGCCGGAATCGGCTGGCCAGAGCTCGACAGCGTGCGCGGTCAGATCGTGGTCGTCCTGAATGGTGAGGACGACCAGCGTGACCTCCACATCGCTGACACGCCGGCACTCGAAGGTCGGCCGATGTTCACGAGTTCGACCCCCGGTGCGCCGGACGCTGCGTTCCTGCGGTTCGACGACCCCACCGACCCGGGGCTCGATGCCGCTGCGTTGGAGGGCTACCTCGTCAGAACGCGCACCGACTCGCCGACCGTCGACGCACGAGAGAACGACACCACGAC
>RCMY010001551.1_pt1 | contig 22624 bp, 30 predicted proteins | sample 2041341 | NCBI WGS metagenome assembly RCMY01 (sample SAMN09708234, study PRJNA481090) | Marine sediment metagenome, whole genome shotgun sequencing project.
AAGAATTTATGAAATAGGTATATTTTTATCTATTGGAACATCTAAGATACAAATTATAATGCAATTTATATTCGAGTTAATATTCATATCGATACCAAGTATAATATCTTCCTTATTTTTAGGAAATGTATTACTAAAAGTAATTGTAGATGGATTCATTAACTCAGAGGACTCAATTATTTCCGGTGGAAGTTTAATAAATAATAGTAGTTTTATGTTAAATATAACAACACTTGGACAAAGTTATTTAATATTAATAAGTATTATTGTTTTATCAGTTGTATTTGCTTCTTCATTAATATTAATCAAGAAGCCTAAAGAAATATTATCAAAAATAAGTTAGGAGAAAATAATGGATATATTAGAAATAAAGAATGTAGCATATAGTTATGCAAATTCTAAAGAAAAAGTTTTGTCAGGAGTAAATCAAAAATTTGAACTTGGGAAGTTTTATGCGATAGTAGGAAAGTCAGGAACAGGAAAATCTACACTTCTTTCCTTACTTGCTGGACTTGATAAACCTCAAACAGGAAAAATACTGTTTAAGAATGAAGATATACAAAAGAAAGGATATAGTAATCATAGAAAAAATAATATATCTTTAGTATTTCAAAACTATAATTTAATAGATTATTTATCACCAATTGAAAATATTAGATTAGTAAATAAATCAGCAGATGAAAGTATCTTGTTTGAACTAGGTTTAGATAAAAAACAAATAAAAAGAAATGTTATGAAATTATCTGGTGGACAGCAACAAAGAGTAGCTATTGCTAGAGCATTGGTATCAGATGCTCCAATAATACTAGCTGATGAGCCTACTGGTAATCTGGATAGTGTTACTGCTGGAGAAATAATTAATATATTAAAGACATTAGCTAAAGATAGAAATAAATGTGTAATAGTTGTAACACATAGTAAGGAAGTAGCAGATTCTTGCGGATATCATTTTAGAACTTAGTGGTAAAAAGTTAAAAAAAGTAAATAAAATGAATTTGGAGGTTGAATAATGATAAAAAATGCTTTTGCTTATGTAACTAGAAAAAGCTTAAAATCGTTAATTATTATATTAGTCATTTTATCCATGTCAACTTTAAGTCTCATTAGTTTATCTATTAAAGATGCCACAGACAGAGCTTCAAAAGAAACATTTGGTAATATAACGAATAGTTTTTCTATGGAGATAAATAGACAAGTAAATCCAGGAACACCTAGGGGAGGGGGAAATGTAAAAGGTGAAGATATAAAAAAGATATCTGAAACAGATAGTATCGACTCTTATGTAAAAAGAATCAATAGTGTTGCAGATTTAGTGGATCATGATATTATTGAAACTCAAGAAACATTAGCAAATCAATCTCCTGAAAGAGCTAAAAACTTTAAAAGAACGGTTATGTTAACAGGGGTTAATGATTCATCAAAGGAAACAAAGTTTGTATCCGAAGCATATAAATTAATAGAAGGAAAACATTTAGAAAATAAAGACCAAAATAATATTTTAATGCATAAAGATTTAGCGAAAAAAAACAACCTAAAAGTTGGAGATAAAATAAAAATAAAATCAAATTTATTTGATGCCGATAATGAAAAAGGTACTGATGAAACGGTAGAAGTCGAGATTAAAGGGCTTTTTGATGGACACAATAGTGGTGGCGTAAGTGCAGCACAAGAACTATACGAAAATACATTAATCACTGATGTTCATACAGCTGCTAAAGTTTATGGTAATACAGAAGATACTGCCGTATACCAAGATGCAACATTCTTTGTAAAAGGTGATAAGAATCTTGATAGCGTAATAGAAGGTCTTGGGAAATTAGATATAAATTGGAGAGAATATAATTTGATTAAAAGTTCATCAAATTATCCTGCGCTGCAACAATCTATATCAGGTATCTACTCAATTTCAAACAAATTATTTATTGGCTCATTAATATTTGCAGGAGTTGTAGTTTCATTATTATTATTATTATGGATGAATGCTAGAAAGAAAGAAATAGCGGTATTACTATCATTAGGTATATCAAAATTAGAAATTTTTGGTCAATTTCTAATTGAGATGGTAGTTATATCAATCCCCGCATTCGTTGGTTCTTATTTCTTAGCCCAATACACAGCTGATAAACTTGGAAACAATATATTGAATAAGGTTACTGGTGATATAGCTAAACAAATAGCTAGACAATCTGCATCTAGCCAATTAGGTGGTGGGGCAGAAGTTGAAGGATTCAATAAGACTTTATCTAGTTTAGATATAAATGTATTACCTAAATTCATAATTTATGTAGTTATATTTATGAGTTTAGTACTTATTGTATCATTAATTATTTCTTCATTTAATATATTGAGAAGAAATCCAAAAGAATTATTAATTGACAATAATTAAAACTTTCGGTGCTTAAAGCACCGAAAGTTTTTGACTTTCAAATACCAAATAATAAGCTGTATAATATGGTGTATAAAAACAAAGACTGACTATATGAAGTCAAGTGGTAAATGAGAAAAAAGTAGCGTTGACGCTAGGGACATTAAACCTTGAAAATAATGCATGCTGAAAAGGCCTGAGCCATCTGGCGCAAGCCTAAGCGACGAAGGTGAACTCAGTTACGTCTGAGGGACAAAGACCTCGTTAGCGGATAGTACGCGGAATATGACGCGTATGAGTTTTTTAGCTGTATATCCAAGGGCGACGAAGTAATGTTTGCCTTGAGCCTGCTTGGCTGCCAGATATCGACCGAAAGTCTCACAGTGCACAGCGGCCAAACGTTCCGCCTGCATCAAGGCCCACCGCAGATAGATAGAGCCATGCTTGACCATTGGCGTCTTGTCGGCTTTGAATTTACCAGACTGGTAAGTCGATGGATCAAGTCCAGCAAAGGCCTGAAGCTTGTTCGGGGAGCTGAAGCGGTGAATGTCGCCGATCTCTGCCAGGATAATGCAGCCAATGTAGGGCCAATGCCTGGAATGGACAAGATTGGAGACTGAGTCTGCACAACTGCAGCCCGGATCGCTTTGTCCAGCTCGTTAACCTGGTTTTGCAGAAAATCAAGATGCTGCAGGGTCAGCTGCAACTCCAGTGCTGCCGCTGGGCTGTTAGCGCCAATAGACTGCTGGGCCAAGGATTTTATCTCTTCGGCTTTCGCACGCCCGTAACGGCCTTTGGAGGCGGTTCTCAGCAAATTGGTCAGCCGATCAATTCGACAAGCTGCGATTTGGCGGGCAATGGGCAGTTCAAGCAGCAAAGCCTTAATAGCGGCTTGGGTGACCGTATTACAGGCCGCTGGCAGCTCAGAAAAAAGAATGACGACTAATCTGGAGATGCTTACTTTGAGCTTGGTCCGTTGGGAAACCAACCGTGATCGGTGCCGGGTTAGTGCCTTTAGCTCCTGAATTTGGTAAGATACAGACACGGGATTTAATTCTGCTGTCATTAGTAGTAGCGCGATGCATTTAGCATCGACCTTGTCTGTTTTGGTTTTCCGAAGAGTTTGGGACTTGCGGTACAGGTTGACCTGTAACGGGTTGAAAACCACCAGCTCGACTCCGCTGTCACGGAGAAAGGCCTCAAGGTTGCCGCTGTAGTGTCCGGTGGATTCAAGTCCTGCTTTTATTTGTCCGGACCCCTCGGCCTCTGAGCTTCTCTGGATTGCAGATATCAACTGTTCAAATTCTTCGTGGTTGTTCCGGAAGGTAAACGCCTCCTGAACTGTTTGTCCGTTACCACCGAGGATGCAGGAATCGTGCTTGTCCTTGGCGGCATCAATACCAACATAGATCATAACTCTACCATCCTTATTAGAAAGTACGCTGAATGTTCCACAGACTTTTTGCTACCGGATCCTAGTTACATATAAACCGTCGTACGGTATCTGACTCATCACCAATCCGGCAAAAAGCTGTGGCTGGAGCCTTAAAAAACCGTCAAAGCGGTAGGAGGTCACACCAGTCGACAGCGCTTACGTGCATTATATCAAGCAACAAGAAAACTTGCGCTTGACAGCGCAACTTAATAATACTAGGAGGTATCTATGAGAATATTAACTGTTGAAGACGATAAAATGATAAGAGAGGGAATAAGTGAATATCTTTCAGAATTTGGATATACTGTTATTCAGGCTAAAGATGGAAGGGAAGCCTTGTCAAAATTTAATAGTGATATTAATTTGGTTATCTTAGACATTCAGATACCTTTTATTAATGGTTTAGAAGTATTGAAGGAAATTAGAAAAAAAAGTAATTTACCAATTCTCATCTTGACTGCATTTAGTGATGAGGAATACAAAATTGATGCATTTACTAATTTAGTAGATGGATACGTAGAAAAGCCATTTTCATTGCCAGTTTTAAAAGCTAGAATAGACTCTTTAATTAAGAAGAACTATGGACATTTAGAAACATTTGAATATAAGGATTTATATGTAAATTTTAATAGCTATATAGCTAAAATAAATGATGAAAAAATAGACGTAAATGCAAAAGAACTAGAAATATTAAAATGTTTATTGGATAATGATGGGCAAGTCTTAACAAGAATGCAAATTATTGATTATGTATGGAAAGATAGCGAAGAAATTCCTTATGATCGAGTAATAGATGTATATATAAAAGAACTAAGAAAAAAATTAAAATTAGACTGTATAACCACTATAAGAAATGTAGGATATAGATTGGAGAGGAAATGAAAAAATTAATGATATTTCCCAAAATGTTTATACAAATATTTTCTGTTCTTGGAATAATAATTATATTAGTTCATTCATTAGTTTTTTTTATCTTTCCTAAAACATATTTAGAGACAAGAAAAGAAAAGATTCATACTATGGCAAATGAAATTTCTAGTAATATGAACGGAAAAGAAATAAAATATATAGAGCAAACTTTGGAGCTTTATTCTAAGAGTAGTGAAATAAAGGTGTTTATAAAAGAAAAAAATAATAATAATGAATTGCAGATCAAAGATAATATAAATTTTAATTTAGAAAGTGATAGTAATTCTTTGATTATTGAGGAAAGAGAAATAAAGCTTAATGATGGAAAAAAAGCAAATCTACAATTTGTTTCTATAGCAGATATGCAAAAAGATGCGAAAGATTTAAGCCTTAAATTTTTACCATATTCTTTATTAATATCAATATTATTTTCTACTATAATTTCTTTATTGTATGCAAAATCAATAAAAAATAATATACAAGAAATAAAAATTGTTACTGATAAAATGATGAACCTAGATAAAAAATCGTTTTTAAAAGTTAGCTCTAATGATGAAGTTGGAGAATTAAAACAACAAATTAATGATTTGTATTCTACTTTATTAAGAACAATTGAAGATTTGGAATTTAAAAACAAAGAAATTTTAAAATTAGAAAAGTTAAAATATGACTTTTTTAAAGGTGCATCCCACGAACTTAAAACTCCTCTTGCTAGTCTTAAAATAATACTGGAAAACATGAAATATAATATTGGCAAATATAAAGAGAGAGATATTTATATTAATGAATGTGTTAAAATCGTTGATAGTTTAACATTAAATATTTCTCAAATATTATCAGTTCATTCTATAGAAAATATGAATGATGATGAAGAATATTTAAAAATAAATGCTACATTAGAAGACGTATTAAAAAAGTATGAAATATTAGCAAATCAAAAGAGAATAACTATCAACAATTATATAATAGATGAGAATATTTATATAGGAAAAACAGCCTTAAAGATTATTCTGTCTAATTTGATTAGTAACGCTGTAAAATATACTGACGTAAATGGGATAATAAATATTGGTATATCAAATGATTGGTTATATATAGAAAATTCAAACGCTAATAATAAAATTTTGAACATGGATAAGATATTTGATATTAATTTTGATATAAATAAAGATAATAGTAATGGTTTAGGTTTATATATTGTATGCAATATTCTGAATAATTATAATATAGAATATAAAGCACTGCAGGATGAAGATTTTTTTATCTTTAAAATTAAAATATTTTCTTAAATAAGATATAATTTTGCAATAGTTATTGAAAAATAGAAACTTATTATTAGCCATGGAAGTAAATACTTTTTCTTATTGAAAGAGAACAGAAAATAATTGGCGATATTGTTCTCTAAAATGGATAGGAAGGAGTCCTTCTCACCCAAGGTTTCATTCATAGCTTTGATAAGAACTTGCTCAATGCTGCTTTCTTGAACAGTTCGAGCATCGCAGAATAGGCCAGTGTTTTCTAGGCGGCTCACGCAGCGCCAAACGATAGACTTCTTGCCTCGGTTATTCCAGTGGACTCTTCGGAAAACTTCGCCGCAAGTGAAACTTAAAAACATTTAGCAATGTTTTTAAGCCTGAGTGATGAAAAGATGATTTCAGAAAAAGAATTCATCAAGATCCAAAGATGAGTTGGAAAGAAAATGCAAAGTAAAACGAGGTTTATGTGGTTAAGTTATAGCCACTTTGGTAAGATTATAATAATAAGGAACATAGATTGAAGCTACTTATGGTGAAGGATGGTTATATTGGAAAATAATAACGATTTTCTCATATATCAGACAGAAGATGGAAAAACAAAAATAGATGTAAGACTTGAAAATGAGACTGTATGGATGACACAAAAGGCGATTTCTGAGCTCTATCAAAAAGGCGTTAATACCATAAATGAGCATATAAAAAATATTTATGCAGAAGGTGAACTTGAAGAAAATCGAACTATTCGGGAAAACCGAATAGTTCAAACTGAGGGAAATAGAGAGGTTGAGAGAACAGTACGTTTTTATAACCTGGAATTAATCATTGCAGTAGGTTACCGTGTACGCTCTAGTTAGACGGTGGGCAACAGAAAGATTAAACGAATACTTAGTTAAAGGCTTTGCTATGGATGATGAACGCCTTAAGAGTATGCGTAATATTGGTGATGATTATTTTGATGAGCTATTAGAAGATACGATTGATGCATTGATTGTAGTTATTATATTATTTGTTTTTATCACTATGTTTCTCAATGTTACGATGACAAAGATAGTAACAAAGAGACATGGATTCAAAAATAGGAAGGTTTATTACTCACCTAATGATTAATATATATTAAGCGGAGTAAGATCAATCTCTGATCTCAATGTTATCATTTTTAGACATGTGGAGATAGTTGTAGTCCTACATAGAAAAGCAGATTATTTTATGTAATATTCAAATCGATGCCTCATATCTGTTATAGTCATTTCAGTAAGTTCTTGGATAGCGATTACAATAAGTGTTAAATAATCTAGGATAGATAATATATAGAAAAGATAATAGTTAAATGATTACTTTCAAAGTCATCTGAATAAGAGGTCGAGATGACATTCTATTCGTGTTATGGTTAATGAAACTCTATTATAAACAAGAGTATTTATTATGACTCATAGCCGCTAAGTAGCAACAGAAACAGGGGGGATATATTTGAAAAAAGGAATAATTGCTTTTTCATTGATCATCATCACTATTTTTACCGGATGTAGTGGCTGGAAAAGATCAGGATACGATCGTGTGGAATTGAATTCAGTAGGCGAGGTAGAAATCACTGATGTTCGCCAAAACAATAATGTTATTTATTATACGCTTGTTAACGGCACAGATCAGAGCATCTGGTTTGGTTCGAAGTTTGAGTTTGAAAGAGATCGATTAGGGAAATGGTATAAAGTGGAAACTGTTATAGATGCAGAAGTTACGCCAGAACTATATCATCTTCCGCCCAATAGTCAAGAGGAGTACCAAGTTCATCTTGAATACTGGAAGAATGTAAAACCCGGGAAATATCGGATCGTAAAAGAGTTCAATCTTTCACAGTATAATGAAATTAGAAAAGAAGAAGAACCTGGAAATGAATATTTCTTCGTTTCTCAAGTCTTTGAAATTGTGGAGTGAGGATCGTCATGCAGATGACAAGATATCAAGAATGTACACTGGTATCGATGATCTGAAAGACTATATCCGAAGCGTTGAAAGTGTATGGTAGAATGGAGTCGTTATTGTATAGATGGGAGAGATGCAAACTCTCTCTTTTCTTTGGTATGCAACTGACAGTTGCGTAGGTTCAAAGTCAACTTGGTAGATTATATCTATTATAAACTCCATACTGGAACCATAAATACTGGAGGTGGTCATCATAACATTCGGAGAAAAACTACAAATTCTACGCAAACAAAATGGTCTATCGCAAGAACAGTTAGCAACAAAACTAACCATATCAAGGCAATCTGTATCAAAATGGGAACTCGACAGCTCTTTGCCTGACACAGAAAATATTATTCAGCTCAGCAAACTGTTCCATGTTTCTATAGATTATTTGTTAAAAGACGAAATTGAGGTTCATGAGAATGATGCTACAATATTTGAAGAGAAGCCCCAAAATAGTGAAGGTTTCCTGGGTATTTCTAACAACTACTTGGGAATCTCCCTTTCCTTAATGGGTCTGTTTGGTATACTCATCATAGGAATACTAAGTTCCATATTTCCAGTTGAAATCTTTACAGCAATCGCAGGAGATGAGAATTCAACCAGGATAACGACAGGGATATCTGCATTTATTGAGCATAATAATGTAGAGTGGCTGATTGTGCTATGTGTTTCTTTTGTTTTAATGGGAATAGTAATCATATGCTATCCTTATATGAAAGAGAAGATAATCATGAGACAGCCTTCTTTTGAACATTATTTGAAAAAATCGAGCAGGAAGCTGTTTTAACGGTACCTGGTACCGATTAAATACTCCTGGAAATCACATGCTTTTGTTGACCTCCTCCTCTTTCATACAGTATAATGGAATGCGATTGTGTAAATGCAGGAGAAACGCTGAAGAAAAGAACCCTATCAGAGAGTTTGTCATGTAGGGTTTATAATCTAGATTTAATTCATCATCGAAACATTTACTGTTTAAAGTGTTTCGATGATGAACTGCGTTTAGGCCTAGTTTCAATTGCCATTATTAATGAAATGTCAATGTTTAAAACCATAGGAAGGAGACCACAAAAAGATAGCAACAAAACAAAAGTGAAGCGGATCCTAGTACTCTTAGGATCTCATGGGGAAGAGAAACAGAAACAAAAAAAACAGTATACAGGAAGAATGTTGGAGGAAGTAATGAAAAGTTTTAAAGAAATCATGGAATACATTGAACACGCTGGAGTGAGTAAAACAGAAAGAAATATTAAGGCGCTGGTCATTCAAGGGATTCTTGCAGGAATGTTCATCGCGATTGGTGCAATCGCTTATTTTAGACTGGTAGCTTATACGGAAGATCCAGGTGTGGGAAAGTTCTTGGGAGCGCTGATTTTCCCAACAGGTATCATCGCAATACTTCTTTTGGGAAGCGAACTCTTTACTAGTGATTGTATGGCGATTCTCAGTGTGTATAAAAAATCAGTAAAAATGGGCAAATTTATGAAGATGCTCACTACAGTACTCGCAGCAAATCTTGTTGGTGCAGTAATCATCGCGCTGCTCAGCACAGGGGCGGGAATCTTCAGTGAACATATGATTGAAGTAATCTCCAATAGTGCCGTAGTAAAAACAACAATGCCCGTTGGACAGATGTTCATCAGTGCAGTTTTGTGTAATATTATTGTCTGCAGTGGGGTGATGATGGCTTACAGTGCGAAGACAGTAGCAGGTAAAATCCTTGCGGTATGGTTCCCGATTGCTGTTTTTGTTCTCAGTGGCACAGAACATATTGTTGCCAATATGTTCTATCTGGTTATGGCATTTGTCAATGGAGCTAATATTACTGTAGCTGGCATCCTAATTAGTTTTATGGTGGTTGCAATTGGAAATTTCGTTGGTGGCGCAGTGATTATTACGGGTGCAAATTACTACATTGACAAAGAACTGGCTGCATAGACCTGTCTCTAACAGCCGGCGCCTACATTGATTTTTCATAAAAAGTGTATATACTAAGAATCACTTACAGATGAAAGGAATGAGGATTATGGTAGATATCAAGTATGAGATCAAAGAAACCTTAGGCATACTTTCAGAAAACAACAGAGGCTGGTCAAAGCAAGTTAACCTCATCAGCTGGAATGACAGAGAGCCAAAGTATGACATCAGAGACTGGTCACCTGAACATGAGAAAATGGGAAAAGGTGTAACATTGAGCGTAGAAGAGATGAAGAAACTTCGTGATCTCTTGAATGATTTAGACCTTTAGCATTGCATTAAAGCTACTGAAAAAGCAAGGCACTCTAATCTAAAATTAGAATGCCTTGCTTTTTAAATTTAAGATCTTATGGAAAATCAAGTCGTCCACGAATTCACCGGTGGCACGATCTTTATGATGCATGAGCACGGTTCCAGCGTGTGTAAAATCCATCTTCTGGATGGCTTTGATGGAAGAGATGTTATTGCTGTAGACATAGATTCTGGCGATGGTGATGCCTTCATGCTCCATCTCATTCAAAGCATAGTCTGTGAGTATTGAAACAAGGCCCCTTCCTCTAGCGTTTCGGGCAGTAGCTGCGGACAGGAAGACTGCATGCTTTTTTTCTTCCGTCATCTCACGCTTTCCTTTTATAAGGCAGAGCACAGTATGAGGATCTTCTTCTGAAACGGCCACATAAGTGAGCTCTGAGGGATTGTCCACATAGGATGTAACTTCTTCAATACTGGATATTTCGGCAAAGGACATGTCAATCTTCTCTTCTTTGATTTCCTTAAACATGCACCACACACTCTCCACGTCTTCCATGCTCATTCGTCTGAAAATAATACTCATTAAGCCACCTCTTTCTTTCTCTTTTCAATTATAAGATAATAGTACATAACTAGTAAACATTCATTTGTCATACAATGGCAAAGAAAAAAATGTTAAACTCAAGCCGCTATAGAGTTATGAAGTCTTTCGTCATGATTTGTGATGAGGTAGAGCCTTATGAAGGGTGGGAAGAATTCTATCAGGCTGATGAATTTGAGATATGAATACAAAGGAGAATACTATGAGAAGAACGGATCGGGAAGTACGGGAGTTTGAAGACATTCTTAAAATAATAGAGAAAGCTAAGATTCTGCGTCTTGGACTATTTGATGGTGGGTATCCTTATATTGTTCCGCTTCATTTCGGGTATACGTATGATTCTGAAACAAAAGATCTGTTCTTCTATATGCACTCTGCAAAAGAAGGCCATAAGCTGGATCTGATAAGTGACAATCCCAATGTTTGCATCGAACTGGATGTAGATATGGAAATAGTCTCCGGAGGGGATGTTCCTTGCAGATATGGAGCCACCTATTCCTCTGTCATAGCCAGAGGAAGTGCAGATATTGTGGAGAACCCAGAAGAAAAAGTGAAAGGATTAGAGCGTCTGATGCTCCACCAGACAGGCAGATCCTTTGAGATCAGTGAGCAGATGGCTTTATCCGTGGAAGTAGTAAAAGTAAAAGTTCTCGAGATCACGGCAAAAGAAAGAAAGAAACCCAAAGATTTCTAACGTAAAGACAGAAGGAATCACTGATGTTTTTCGGTGGTTCTTTCTCATATCAACTCATTCCACTCTTTAGCATACTCCGACTGCGGTACGAAAAAAACGTGATATGTAGAATTTTTGACGAAATTGCGTATACTAGAAGTGAAAAGTATAAATTTGAATGTGTGGTGTTAAAAATGAAGATAGTTCTCATCCATGGCCAAAATCATAAAGGAAGTTCGTATCATATTGGAAGAATGATTGAGAATAAGCTGCCAGGAGAGAAAGAAGTGACAGAGTTTTTTCTGCCACGAGATCTCCATCATTTCTGTGTTGGATGCTATCGGTGCATTGAAGATGAAAGCCAGTGTCCTTTCTATGGGGAGAAAAAGAAGATGATGGATAAAGTGGAGGAAGCGGATCTTCTCATCTTCACAACACCAACCTATTGTATGAGAGCCTCTGCGCCCATGAAGAGTTTTCTGGATTTGACGTTCAGCTACTGGATGGTCCATAAACCAAGAAAAGTCATGTTCCAAAAAAATGCTGTGGTGGTGACAACGGCTGCTGGCAGCGGAATGAGACATGCTTTGAAAGATATCTCTAATGCACTGTTCTTCTGGGGAGTACCTAGAATCAAAACCTATGGCGTTAGTGTGCAAGCGATGAACTGGGCAGGGGTTTCTGTGAAGAAGAAGTCACAGATCGAAAAAAGAACGGACCGGATTGTAAGAAGTCTTCAGCGTAACCATCACCCCAAAGCAGAGATAAAGACAAAGGTGTTTTTCCTTATGATGAGAAAGATGCAGCAAGGGAATAGGAGCGCAAGTATCTCCGAGAAAAACTATTGGGAAAAAGAAGGTTGGCTGGGAAAGGTTCGACCTTGGCAGAGCTGACAGCGGAGAAATTTATCTAGGTTGTGTTCAGGATCATAAGAAGAAAGGGATTGTATGAAAAAGGAAGAGCTGATTTTGAGCCTTGATGGGAACTCAGACTACAAACAGATGGCTTTGGAACTCGCGGAGAAAAAAGAGGATCTGGAGTTTGTAGTGAAGTTTGTGAAGAAGGAGCAGTCAAGCCTGAAGTATAAAGCCTCAAAAATCATAAGACTCATCAGTGAGAAACACCCTGAAGTGCTCAAGCCTCACATGGATGAGATCTTATCCTGGATCCATCACCAGAACAGCTTCATCAAATGGGATGGGATTTTTGTCATGGCGAATCTTGCCGGATATGTAGAACAGGATAATCAGCTTTCTTATGTTGAGGCCTATCTTTCTCTTCTAGAAGATCCACAAATGATTACCGCAGGCAATGATGCGGGCAGTGCCTGGAAAATAGTTCATGCACTGCTTCAGTTTGAAGGAATCATCACAGAAAAGCTTCTTTCAGTACCTGAGATCATCTATGTTCACAAGAGAGAGCCCTCACCGGAATGCAATGCCATTGTATGTGGGAAGGTGCTGGAGTGTTTTGAGAAGTATTATGACAAGTCGGCGCATCAGGAAGAAATACTGAAATTTGTAAAGGGGCAATTACATAGTGTGAGGAAAGCTGTGGCGAAAAAAGCGGTACTGTTTGTAAAGCGAGTGGAAGAAATCAAGAAGTAGTGAGAAAGTATTGGAGGGATAGTTTTGAATGTTGATTCTAAAAAACTGCAGCTCCTGCGAACCCCCTACCCGGAACCCACGGAGGAAGTTCTAAAGGAAGCACTTGGTAATACTTACAGCATATACTGTCAATTTGTTGAAGGTCTGAGCCTAGAGGACATCCGGCTGAACTGGAAGTTTTATAAAGATGGCCAAGCATGGCTAGGAAAAGGAATCTATGGCTGGACTGGTCCTAGAGGTGGAAAAAAAGAAACAACTGTATGCTGGCTGTCCATCTGGGACGGGTTTTTCAAGGTGACGGTATATGTGCCAGACCGAGAGAAACAGAATATGATGAACTTACCTATTCAGGAGAATCTTAGGAAAGAGATCGCTGAAACCCGAAAACTTGGCGAAAAGCTGAAGTTTTTCCCCGTTGTTTTTGAAGTCTATACCAAAGAAACACTGGAGGATCTAAGTAAAGTGCTTTCATTTAGGAAAGCCGTGAGATAAAGATTAAATGCTGAACGAACTGAATTTGGAGGGATTATATGCAGATCGCATTAACGAAAAAGCTTGCAGAGGCTTTAAAAGAAAAGTCAGAAGCCTTTGATGAATCCATCAGTCCGCTGTTCTCTTGGACAGCAAACTGGACCACAATCTGGAGTGACAAAAAGACCGAGGAGCTTCTGATTCTCATAAATAATGCCACTAGATTCACAGTGGCAATCTATAGGGTGAAGAAAAAAGAACTGAAGAATTTCGATCGCATAGCTGTGGAAGGTATCAGGAAAACCATGCTTGCGATGAATCTCATGGTTTCGGAGAAAAAAGTAAGAGCGGAAGAGTTCAGCTAGTGAGAAGAAGTGTATCAGAAAACAAAGGCTATATTCGAACCTTCGTAAATGCATGTATTAATAAGGAAAACTCCCCTGTTGGCAATGGCTGACAGGGGAGTTTCTATAGGGGTGTAAAACCGATAATATGACCCGATGCGATGAAAATAATGAATACACAGTGAAATGTTTGTATAAGAATCATGGATTTATGCTCAAAGTCCAAGGGATATTGTATAATGATTTCACTGCAGGATTGAACGGATTGCATATAAGATATCTTGTAGAATTATCGCTATTGTAATGCTTTGAAGCATTTAAAGGAGGCTAATATGAAGAAGATTGTAGTACTTTTACTCATGCTGTTCAGCGTATCTTTTGTCATTGCAGGATGTTCCAGCTCACCAAGTGAGGAACCTCAAACTCCGGAAGAGACACCATCAGAAGGAGAAGAGGAAGAACTGATGCTTACACTGGAGGAACTCAGTGCCTTTGACGGTAAAAATGGAAACAAGGCCTATGTTGCTGTGGATGGTATCATTTATGATGTTACGGATTCCTCAGCATGGAAGGATGGTAACCATAATGGAAATCAGGCAGGTCAGGATTTGACCAAGGAAATTATGGAAGATTCTCCTCATGGCATCAGTGCACTGGAGAATGTCCCTGCCATTGGTAAACTTGTAGAAAACTGATGATACACCTTGAAGCCTTGGTGCTCTCATGAAGAGGGCAACCAAGGCTTTCTTTTTTTCTGGTTCTTGATTCTTCAACATACTGGAACTAGGATGAAAGCTTTTTGAGAAAAGAGGATACTTTTGATGAATCCTACCGATTGAAAGAAAAGAAGAACTCTTCTTTTGAGAGGGTCTCTTTTTTGAGCATTCATCTCCTAAAAGCAGAAAAGTTCAGATGAGCGCTATGGATCATCAAGATGCAGGCAGAACGGGGCAGTCAAGAGAAAAATAAAAAATGATTCTTTTGGCCCAGTTATTTTCATTTATTTTTCTCAAAGTTGTATTATGATAGAAGTTGAGAATCCTAGGGGTTGGAGGGGTTATATGAAAATGAAAATCGTACCAAAAACCCTTCAAGGCAGACGGGCTTTGTTCTTTTCTTTTTTCTTTGTCACATCGGGAGCAGCAAGTACTTTGGTCTCCAGCATCACAGACAATAAGATCGAATATCCGAATTCACTGAACAGCCCCCTGCTTGGCACACTGATCTACCTGACGTTTATCCTAGCTTTTGTCACTTTTTTCACACGGCAAAAGCGCTGCTGAAATACAAAGATCGGGCGGTGCTGTTGTATCTCCTTGCTGTTGTCAGCGGCTGGTTCTCTTTTACGGGTCTGATTTTGTTTGGATCCCTGATTCTCATAATTTTGGGTTTTACTTTGTAATGAAGAAGCCTGGACAGTGGGAAAGATAGGAGAAAATGAGAGAATTCCCAAAGCAAGGGGGAGTAAAAATGCTGTTTGGTGTTTTTCTTGTTTTGTGCTCCACTTCTGGTATCTACTATGGCATCAGAACCAGAAGACCAGCGGTCCTTATTTTTTCAGCGCTGGGACTTCTGGGAACCATTTTGGTATGGGCTTATTTCTACCAGAATCCATACTAGAGAATATTGATGATATGAAAAGAAAGGCAGGTTACTTATGACTGATTACACAAATACGAAAAAGAACGTTCTTGATGAAGGTCCGTTCTATCATGGGACAAAAGCGGAGCTAAAGGCTGGAGACTTACTGGTTCCAGGATTTAACAGCAATTACGGTTCAGGCAAAACTGCAAAGTTCATCTATTTTACTGCAACCATGGATGCGGCCATATGGGGCGCTGAACTGGCACAGGGAGAGTCAGAAGGCAGGATTTATCTTGTGGAGCCTTCAGGAGACTTTGAGAATGATCCGAATCTGACGGATAAAAGGTTTCCTGGCAATCCAACGAGATCCTACCGCACCGAAGGGGCGCTTCGTGTACTTGGGGAAGTGAAGGGGTTTCAGGGACATTCAGAAGAAGATCTTGAGAGAATGAGGAGTCATCTGAGGGAGCTGAAGAATCAGGGGATTGAGGCCATCAATGAGTAACATCAAGGAAGGGATTAAGTATCATGAGGAAGAGTTGGAAGATGCAAGAAAGCATCTCCATGCGCTTACAGAAAACTGCAGGAAAATGCTGCCAAAGTTCCCAGAGAAGAGTCCGCAGCATACACTGCTCCTGAATCGGATCCGGGCACTTGAAGTCTCTTATGACGTTCTTTCAGACCCGTCTGGAAAATATTCTGAGCCGAAGAAAAGTATGGAGAGCATTCTGGAGCCATTAGCTTCCATCATCAGAAAATCTCAGAAAGCTCTGGAGAAAGCGAAGCCTCATTCACCCCAAGCCAAAAGACTAGAAAGACTCATCAAAACCATCACCATCAGTATAGAGCATCTGAACTTAAGAGAGAATAGAATGATCAAATAGAAGATTCTGAGCTGACAGAAGGAAGAAAAACTTTTGCTGGCTCAGGATCTTTTTTTGTAAAATTATTCTTCCATAGTTTTACAACTTGATGTGCGTCAAGTGAGAAAGAGAGAATTGGATTTATACTAAGCTCATCAGATCCGAATGAAATAAAAAATAGAGGAGCAGTGAGATCATCATGATGCTAAAGAAGAAGTTTGTAGAAGTCTCAGAAAAAAATGTACCAGTACTGAAACAGTATGTTCCTATCGTGAATAGAGTTCATGGAGGACACCATCCTGAAATGAACGAAGTGAAGGAGCTGTTTGAGGGAATGCTTTCTAAAATGAATCAGGCAGGTGAAAGCACCAAGGACCTTGAAGAGTATTTCTTGAAGCTGAGAGGGGTCACGGATCATTACAAAGTACCTGAGGATGTTTGTGAAAGTTATGAGGCTGTCTATCGGCTCTTAGAAGAAATGGATAAGGCTTATGACAGTGAACGGGAATAGAACCGTGAAAGGTGGGAAATAGGATGCAAAGAATCATATTAAAAAGTAAGAACCGTATTTTAGTCATGAGTGGGATCCTCATTGTTTTGGGCTTTGCGGGGGAGTTTCTACTCCAGAACGAAATGCTCGCCATGGCTGGCCTTGGGGCAGCTTCGATTCTTGGGGTCCTGCCCATTGCCATACAGGCCTATCAGGCGCTGAAGGTGAAGGTTGTGAGCATTGATGTGCTGGTGACCATTGCAGTTCTTGGTGCTTTTGCCATAAAGAATCTGGAAGAGTCAGCCATCGTTACCTTCCTGTTTCTCTTTGGAGCCTATCTTGAGCAGCGTACGCTCAATAAGACCAGATCTGCCATCAAAGAACTGACTGAGATGGCACCGGAAAGTGCTTTAAAGAGACAGCCGGATGGTTCTTTTCTTGAAGTGGACGTAGATGAAGTGGATGTGGAGGATGTCCTTCTGGTGAAAACCGGTGCCAAAGTTCCGGTGGATGGCAGAGTGCTTTCTGGAGAAGGGTATGTAAGCGAGGCGAGCATCACCGGAGAGTCTCTTCCTGTGGAGAAGAAGCAGGGCTCAAAGGTCTATGCAGGAACCATCCTGGAAAATGGAACCCTTCAGATTGTGGCAGACAGAGTGGGAGAAGATACGACCTTTGGCAGAATCATAGAACTGGTGGAAGAGGCTCAGGATGCGAAATCTGAAGCGGAGCGCTTTATTGACAGATTCTCCAAGTATTATACTCCGCTGGTGCTTCTCTTGTCCGCGATTGTATTTGCTCTGACCTGGAATGTGGAGCTTTCCATCACCATTTTGGTATTGGGATGTCCAGGTGCTCTGGTCATCGGTGTACCCGTCTCCAACGTCGCAGGCATCGGCAATGGTGCAAAGAACGGTATTTTACTCAAGGGCAGTGAAGTGATCCAGGATTTCAGCAGGGTGGATGTGATGGTTTTTGATAAAACTGGTACATTGACCGTGGGACATCCTAAGGTGTCAGACCATGCTTATTTTGGAAAGGATGAGAAAGAAACCCTGAAGTATTTATCCAGCGTGGAAAGAGAGTCTGACCACCCCTTGGCAAAGGCTGTGGTGGAACATATTGGCATCACGGATGCTTATACGGTAAGTGAAACAGAAGTGATGAAGGGCGGCGGAATCGCAGCCAAAGTGGAAGGAAGACAGGTTCTTGTGGGAAATCTGTACCTTATGGAAGAAAACCAGGTTGCATTTCCAGAGAAATCCCTGGAAATCATCCATCAGTATGAAAGACGAGGGGATTCACTGGTTCTGACCTCAGTGGATGGCGTGCTGGAATCAGTGCTTGGTGTCCGGGATCAGGTGAGACCTGGAGTGAAAGAGGATCTTAGAAAACTCAAGAAACTTGGAGTGAAAGAGCTGGTTCTTCTTTCGGGAGACCATCAGGGCACTGTGGATGTGGTGGCAGAAGAACTGGGGCTTACCAAAGCCTTTGGACATATGCTGCCGGAAGACAAATCCGCCTATATTAAGAAGCTTCAAGAGGAAGGTCACGTGGTGGCGTTTGTGGGGGATGGGGTCAATGACAGTCCATCTCTAGCCCTGGCTGAGATTGGCATCGCCATGGGCAGCGGAACAGATGTGGCCATTGAAACTTCTGATGTGGTACTGATGAATGGAGACTTCGGAAAGCTTCCCCATGCTCTGGGGCTCACCAAAGCCACAGCCAGAAACATGAAGCAGAATATTGCCATTGCGGTTGGTGTGGTACTGGTTCTTCTGTTCAGCTTGTTCTTCAGTGAATGGATGAATATGTCCATCGGTATGCTGGTCCACGAAGCGAGTATCCTGGTGGTGATTCTGAATGGCATGAGACTTCTGAAGTTTTCCCTATTCTCTCCCAAAGCTGAATCAAAAAGAAAAATAATGCCGAAAGAATCCTATGGAACTTGATTTGCATCAAGTACGAACCCGTGTAAAAGAGATAGTATAAAGACAAAGAAAAAAGAGGAGTGAACCCCCATGAAAAAAGGAACTATGCAGCTGGAAACCCTAACCTGTCCTTCCTGTATCCAGAAGATTGAAGGTGCCGTGAAGAAAATGGATGGCATCCAGGAAGACACATTAAAAATATCCTTCAACTCCAGTAAAGTGAAATTTGATTTCGATGAAGAGAAGGTCAGTCTTTATGATGTGGAAAAAGCCATTGTGAAACTTGGGTATGACGTTTTAAAATCCCAGGAAAAATAAGCCTAACCTCATATCCAGGAAAGTGAAAGCATCTGATTCAGGTGCTTTTCTTTTTACTCCTCTTCAGTCTGGAAAAGGTCCATGGTACACTAAAAAGGAAGAAACCGACAATCTCAGGCTCCTAAAGTCGAGCTTCAGATGATGATTACGAGTAAACTTGCAGTAGAGGTGACAAATGGATTGGATTGGCAGAATGAATGAAGTGACTCAGTATGTGGAAGAGAATCTGGAAAACAGCATTACAGCTGATACAGCAGCAAGCCTCGCTGGATGCAGTGAAGATCAGTTTCTGAGGGTGTTTTCTTACTTGGCGGAGCAGTCTTTTCGTGACTATGTGAGAAACAGAAGACTGACTCAGGCGGCATTTGATCTTTTGAAGGGAGAAGTAAGAATTCTTGATCTTACGCTGAAATATGGGTATGAGTCTCAAGATGCGTTCAGCAGAGCTTTTCGGACATACCACGGAATCCTTCCCTCTAAAGTTCGGAAAGGTGGAGCTTCTCTTCAGTCTTGCCCGAGACTTACGTTTACCTTACAAATGGAAGGGGGAAAAACCATGAACTATCAAGTGGAAGAAAGACCAGCCTTTACGGTGCTGGGATCAGTGCATCCAATAAAAACAGAGGAAGCTTTTTTGAAAGTGCCTGACATCTGGGCTTGTGCCTGGAAGGATGGAACCATGGAAAAGCTGAATGAGTGGTACAGTGGACTGAAGCCGGAAGGGTATCTTGGCATTGCAGCCGGTGGAAAATGGGGCGAAAGCGACAGCATGGAATACATCCTGGGTGTGACCGTGGATGAGGAGAATATGAAAAGTAGAAGTGAAGCTCCAGAAGGATTAGAAAAGAGGTTTTATCCGTCATCCACCTGGGTGATTCTTAAAGCAGATGGAGAGCTTCCTCAGGCGATTCAGGAAAAGTACAGGGAGTTTTATAGAGAATGGCTGCCTCAGTCCGGCTTTCGTCTGGCAGATCTTCCTGTCATAGAATGTTATCTGGCAGAGAAAAAACAAGAGATTTGGATTGCAGTGGAAAAGTGAGATGAAATCAAAACAATCTAAATAACGCTAAGATACCGGTTTTCCCAAGGGAAAACCGGTACTTTTTTCAGTGATATTCTGTTTTTTCTTCTGAATAAAAGCTACAATAAGAGAATAGAAATGATAGTGTCTCCGAACTGATTCATATCAGTCAGGACCTGTAAAGGAGTTAGCGTATGGATATTGAAAAGAACATCGGCAAAGACTTCTCTGGCGTGATATCTGTGGTGGAAAAAGATAAGATCATCTACCAGAAGGCCTTTGGCTATAGAGACCGTGCCAATGAAATCCCAAATACTGTTGATACAAGATTTGAGACCGCTTCTGCTGGGAAAGCCTTTGTGGCGGCTGCAATTCTGAAGCTTATTGAAGAGGGGAGTTTGAATTTTGAGACTACGCTTGGTGACGTGCTGGATTTTGATCTCAAGGAGATAGATAAAAATGTGACAGTCCATGAGCTTCTGACCCATACCTCCGGCATTCCCGACTACTTTGATGAGGATGTGATGGAGAACTATGAGGACTTGTGGGTGGAAGTGCCGAACTACCGTATCAGAACCTCGAAAGATCTTCTTCCTCTTTTCATCGACAAGCCTATGATGTATGAAAGAGGAGATAAGTTTCAGTATAACAATTCTGGCTATGTGATGCTGGGATTACTGATAGAAGCACTGAAAATGGTTCCTTTTGATGTATACCTTCAGGAAAAAATCTTTGATCCTGCGGGGATGAAAGATACAGGATACTTTGAGATGGACAGGCTCCCTACAAGATGTGCTTATGCCTATATCTATGATGGGGAGCGGGGAGACTACAGAAACAACATCTATTCAGTGGATGTGAAAGGAACAGGGGCTGGCGGCGCATTCACTACAGCAGAAGATGTGGAGAAGTTCTGGAAAGCACTCTCATCAGGAAAGATCATATCAAAAGAGATGTTTCATGAGATGAAAAAGCCTCAGGGCAAAGCCTCCTTCTATGGGTACGGGCTGTGGATCCTTGATTCGGATACACCCTGTTTTCAGGGAAGTGACCCCGGGGTGAATTTCTACACTTCCTTTGATCTAAAGGAAGAACGCATCATCACCATACTCTCCAATGTGGAATATGATGCGGAGACCCTTCATGATCATATCAGGAATGAGCTCCGTAAATAGTTGATGTCTTAATTCGAATAAACAGGAGGAATCTTATGAGTACGAAACGTAAAGTTCTTTTAGATCTTGCAGTATCACTGGATGGTTATATTGAGGGACCTCATGGAGAGATTGACTGGTGCATCATGGAAGAAGAGATGGCCTTTGACCAGTTTTTGGAAAGAGTGGATACGATTCTTTTTGGCAGAAAGTCTTATGAGCTGTTTCTTCAGTTTCTAAGAAATCCATTTCTTTCTGAAGAAGACAGATCCATGATGGTAACCATGAACAGCAAGAATAAAGTCGTGTTTTCCAGAAGTCTGTCAGGCCTAGATGATGGAAGGATCATATCTGAAAATCTGAAGGAAGAAATGGAGAAGCTTTTGCTGGAGCCAGGGAAGGATCTTTGGCTTTATGGAGGTGCAAGCCTTATTGAGGCATTCATGAAAGAAGATCTTGTGGATGAGTACAGACTCTCTGTGCATCCGGTGCTGCTGGGAAGTGGAAAGCCTCTTTTTACAGGTCTTATGGAGCGGAAGAATCTGCAGCTGAAAGAAACCAAGTCTTTCCCCTCCGGAGTTGTGCAGCTGATCTATGAAAAATGAAGTTTTCATGAGAAAGTCCCTAATGAATCCCGGACTTCGGGGCTATGAGGTGTTTTATGATCATTGTCCTCTTTGGTGTTTCAAACGTCGGAAAGACAACTACCGCAAGGAATCTTGCGAAGCTTCTAGGGTATCAGTTTGTGGGCGTTGATGAGTCCATCAGAAAAAGGTATGAGATTTCGATGGAAGAGTTTCAAAACCAGTTTCCATATAGAAACGAGCGAGATCGTATTCGAGGTGAAGTATTAAGGGAAGAGATCTGGCGAGGAAAGGACCAAATGGTCATTGCCATGAGCCCCATCTACTATTACCGCTCCATCGCCCCGGTGATGAGGCTTCCTGGGCTTGTTCCCATTGAGCTTCAGGATACCAAAGAGCACATCTTTGACAGGATGGTCTTCTCTGATGAAAATGGCGTCACCTACAAAGATGATGCCTATAAAAATGCATGGAAGAAAGAGTATCTTATGGACATTCAAAAGGACATCACATATTATAAGAACATCCATAAAAAGATAGAACTGAAGTACTTTATGAACAATCAGACAGAGGAAGAGGTCGCCCTAGGCATAAAAGAAATGCTCCTTGAAAAATTTGGGGACTGTTTTTAGCCACGTTCTTTGGAGAAATCTGAGTTAAGTATATATTGTATTGTGAAGTGACCAATAGAATTAAGAGAAGCAAAATTCTAGATTATATAAGGAGAGCCTTATGCCGTTTGACACTCCCACAGCTAAAGCAATGGGATTCTTGGGTGATTAAACGCCAGTCTGTTTCCAGTAGGCGAGTATGACCCCAAGCTGAGG
>RCMY010001960.1_pt1 | contig 22618 bp, 19 predicted proteins | sample 2041341 | NCBI WGS metagenome assembly RCMY01 (sample SAMN09708234, study PRJNA481090) | Marine sediment metagenome, whole genome shotgun sequencing project.
ATTTTGGCTTGCTATATACGTTTGGACCGGAGGGAGCCCGAGCGATCCTGTCCGTCATCGCGAGTTCGATGATCACAGTAGCCAGCCTAATCTTCTCGATCACCATGCTGTCGCTGCAACTCGCCTCCTCCCAGTTCGGGCCGAGGGTTTTGGAAAACTTCATGCGCGACCGCAGCAATCAGTTCGTGCTCGGAACTTTTGTAGCAACTTTTCTCTACTGTCTGGTCGTTTTGCGTTCGGTGCGGGGTACCGGGGACACAGGCTTCGTTCCGCACCTGACCGTTGCATTTGCGGTGCTTCTTGCGGCTGTCGGCGTGGCAGTTCTTATCTATTTCATCCACCACATGGCCACTTCAATCCGCATCGAAACGTTACTCAAGCGTCTGGTCACCGACGGTAGCGTCGCCGTCGACAGTCACTTTCCGGAAAGACGTGGCCATGGTTTGCCGAAACATGAGGAAGAGACGGACCAAGACCTCCTCCCGAACGACTTTGATGTCGGGTCCGAACAAATCAATGCCGATACGAGCGGATACGTTCAAAGAATCGGTTTGAACGCGCTTATGCGGGTGGCCACTAAGCATGATCTTATTTTGCGGATCGACTGCCGGCCCGGTCTATTTGTAACCACAGGCGAATGCGTGATTTCGGTATATCCAAGTAATCGCGTGACAGATGCAGTCGCCGACAGCCTTCGTGGCGGGCTAGTCATCGGCCGGAGTAGAACAGTCGACCAAGATCTCGAGTTCTCGATCTGGCGAATTGTTGAACTGGCCCAGAGATCATTGTCGCCGGGAATAAACGACCCCACCACAGCGATCTATTGCATCGACCGCCTTGGAGAGTTGTTTAGCCGGATGTCCGGTCGGGGTGTTCCGTCCCCAATCCACCTCGATAAGAATTGGCAGTTGCGTATCATAACTGAAGTCGAAAATCCTGCGGAACTTGTATGTCATGCCTTTTCAGCGATAGCTCGTTACGGGATCTCCGACGTCGATGTGGTTACGCGATTGGTAAAAATAATGGAAAAGTTGAGCCAATCACTCTCCCCCGCAGCGTTTGAAGCCATTGCCACGCTAAGTGATCAAGTGCTCATCGAGGGAGAGCGGCACGCTTCTACGAGCTTTGATCGCAAAAAAATGCAAGAATTGCAGCGTAGCCATAAATTCTGAAGCCCACGCTCTATAGCCTTATGAATGTCGGCTCTCGCCGCTGACGCAATTTCTTCGCACAGTTGCAGCGAAAGTCCGAAATCCGCCCTTTAGGTGCCAAGCGCGCGAACAGCCCAATCCCGAGTTTCATGCACTTTGCAGTTACCAGCAGGATTGGGCCCTAAGTGGCAATTCAATGCCGAGGCCCTGATTGTTTGAAACTGTGGTTTCGGATGGTCAGGTGGTCAGACCGTCACCAGATTGCCGGATCCAACCGGAAAAACATTGCCAGCTGCTCGTAGACCGCCGGTTCTTTACGTTTGAGGGCTACCGGTCTTTCAAAGAAAACCTCAACCGCCACTGCGAAGAACTCTTCATGTCCTTCCACGCCGTAAGCGTCGAACACCGTCTTGCGCCGCGCTTGGACATGTAGAACGTGGCTCTCATATGCTTGGATGAACACGTGTTCCCAGTCAGCAAAGCTCTGGCCACTACTCAGGTTCGGAGCACCATCGGTGTGGCCGGACAGGTCGTCGATCTGATGAGCAAATTCATGAAACGCGACGTTGTGGCCGTCCTTTTCGTTGGCGGCACCTTCCTTTGTATGTTGCCAAGAAAGAATGACCGGGCCCCGCGGCCAGCTCTCGCCCGTTCGCACAGTTTCGCGTTCTGTTACGACATAGCCATTGTGCTTTGTCTGTCGCGACTTGAAGGCACCCGGATAGATCAGAACTGTGCTAAGATGATCGTACCACGTGTCGCTGTTCACGACGAGAAGACAGGCTTGCGCAGCAATGGAAATTTGCATTTCCTCGGTTACCTCCAACCCGTTGCACCCGATGAATTCGATCTGGTTCAGAAAGACGTTGATCTTGCCCTCGAGCTTCCTGTGTAATTCAGACGGAAGCTTTCGAGTCAAAGGGACCTGATCTGCGACGATGGCGCGCTGATCATCCGAAAGCGCTTTTGCAAGAAGGCTTGTGTGGATTTGTCGTCTCGACAAGTACCGGAAACCAAATGCACCTGCGGCGAAAAGCAAGAGGATAAGGAAAACTGTCATGGGTACTTACCTCGCCAACCATACAATACCTAACAGATCTAAATACTGCCTGGCGCAAAACAACCGGCGACATTGGCGGGCATTTGCTGCAACGCGCTGAGCAAGATCGGATGCCGGCAGCGTCGTTAACGTCGGGTTGTCACTTTGGAAGAACGTGGTGGATCGAAGGGATCAATCATGCAAACTCCACGCCTGCGGAACGCTGATAATCTACAGGTGGGCTTTCTTGTTCACTGCTGCGACCGTGATTCAGCCGCAGCAGTTCAGCATTCCGCCGATCAGGTTCCTTCAGAGAGCGCAATCAGACACGATTCCGCAAGATCTCTATCCGGATTTTCAGCTCCCAGTGGTGTTGCCCATCCAGCATCCTCAATAACGCCACGACGCTGATAACTGCTGGTCTCTTCAAGTTCTGTCATTACAGCGACTGACTTTGGATCGTCTTGTGAATTCTGGATACAGTATGGCGTGAGCGCCGTAGCAACCGCAGCTATTGAGACTTCCTCAGACATATCTGTGGCTGACCCGCCTGTTACCCATCCGCCCCAATTAAAGCCGATGATCGAAACGGCAATGGCACCTGCAATAGCGCCCATGAGTGCGGGTTTCGTTCCTTCTGGAATCTGCATTTTATTGACCGATCTGTTTGAGAAAAAGAAATCGTCTTTGCGCACTCCACGAATGTGCCTTACGCAATTCGTAGTAAGACCGTTTCATAGTTTCGTTCGAACTGCAAAGGCGGTCATCAGCATCGCTAAAAGACTGAAAAAGTTGAATTGTTTCGAGCTGAAAGCTTCGAGCCCCAACAAAACACTACGGATATTTCAACGATGATCAGCCCGTTTCCCAAGAATACTTCCTAGCGAACTTTTCATTTTGCTCGCCACACCCTTCCTTGCCTGCTCAATTGTCGAAGCAGTATGTGTGACGACGGTGGGTTGCTGGCCCTTGAGCCGCGCTTCCAGCATGCAGTGTTTTTCAGCCTCGCCTGTTGTGCCGCGGACGGAACCACTGACATGAACCTCAATCCTGCTGATAAGCTCTTCAAGGTTCGTTAACTCGTGCTGAAGCAGGTCCCTAATGACATTTGTGAGGCCTTCACTACCATCGATACTGTTACCCGTAGTGACTTCTATGCGCATATCTAATCTCCTCAAAAACACCTCGGCAATGGCAAGGTGTAGATTGGTATATCGTCGACCTTAGACCTCTATGCGAAGATGCGCCCTGATCTGGATCAGGTTCCAAGATGAGGCCGTTTGCCGCCTGGCTGCTTAAGGGAACAGACAGCGTTGATTAATCAATGCATATCAGGGACGGAAAGTCTGCGATCTGCCCAAAACAGCTGAGAAGTTAATCTAGGCCACCAAGCCGTTTTCGAAACTGGCATGGGCCATGCAGAGTTGGGTGCAACGATAAAGCTGCGGGGATCCAGCGGTAATGAGCATGCAAAGTCACATGTCTTGGATGCTTGGGGCACTGTCAGAAGAAAACTTGTTGAGGCGGTCAGGGCGAGCACTTAGCTTCTGTGGATGACAAAGCGTTCGCCCTTTCGCTACTTCAAGACGACATCCGTCTGGCCGTCATGATGTATGTCCGGTTTCCGCTTTCGCTTAGAAATGTTGAGGATCTTTTGCACGAACGCGGCATCTAAATCAGCCACGAAACGGTTCGATTTTGGTGGAACAGATTTGGCCCACTGTTTGCCGCTGAAATCCGCAGGAAAAGGATCAGGCAGAAGCGCGCATATTTAAATTGGCGGTGGCACTTGGACGAGGTGTTCGTGAAGATCAACGGCGAGACGCACTATCTTTGGCGGGCTGTGGATCACGAAGGGGAAGTCCTGGAAAGCTTTGTCACAACGCGTCGTGATCGCAAGGCAGCTTTTTAATTCCTTAGAAAAACAATGAAACGTCATGGTCGGCCACATATTTTCGTCACCGACAAGTTACGTTCCTACGTCGCGGCGATGAAGGAGATCGGGAACGCTGATAGGCAAGAAAACGGCCGCTGGCAAAACAACAGGGCTGAGAATTCACACCAGCCATTTCGTAGGCGAGAACGGGCTATGCTTTGCTTTAGACGGATGGGAACCTTGCAAAAATTCGTCGCCGTCCACGCTTCAATCCACAACCATTTCAACCAGGAGCGCCATCTCTACAACCGATCAAACTTCAAGCTGAACCGCGCCGCTGCTCTTACCGAGTGGCGCGGCCCCTGCGCAGCCTAACAGATTGAGATCGCTGGAGAACAGAGGCTGGTTAGCATTTGTCTGACAGCAACACTGCTATAGATTGCGATTTGTTGACGGCGACATGTGCCGAGTTATCATCCTGTTTGCTGGTGCGAAAATCAAACTGCAACGTCTCTTCGAGCTAGCAAGATCGACAGCCAATGCTTTCATTACTCAAGGAAAAATCTGCCGAGCTACATTCCGGGCACGTAGCTGCAACATCATCGTCGAACATGGGTGATTTCCTTTTCGGACTTTCTGTTTGTGAAGAACATAGGAGGGTTTGCTTGTAGCTCCGCCCACTGTGTTTCGGACATATTTCTGTAAGCAGTGACTAAAATTTAGATTCTGAGTTGACGTCGTCAGTCCTGAGCCGCAGTGTCCAACAATCAGACACTACGATGTTATGGGGTATTGCTGTTAAACTGGGGCCTGCTTTGAAAAACGGGCGCATAGGCGATATTTTCTTGGCGCTCAGCATTGGCTCTAAAATTAAGAATCCAAATATGATCCTTGGGAGGGGAAAACAGAAATGAGAAAATCAGGAATTTGCGGTGCATTGAGCGCCATAGCGCTGACTGCGGGGCTTGCGGGGCCGGTGGCCGCTCAGGAGGATACCTTTAAGATTGGGGTGATCACATTCCTATCGGGACAGGCGGCTGAAAGTTTCGGTGTCCCTGCGTGGAATGGCGGTAAACTGCTGGTCGACATGCTGAACGAAGGCGGCAAACTGGCTGCGCCCTACGATAAAGTGGGCTTTGGCGGCATGAAAATCGAAGTCGTCGTGATCGATGAGGCCGGTGGCGCGACAAAGCAAGTTCAAGAGTTCCGTAACCTTGTTCAGCGCGAAGAAGTCGATGCGGTTGTGGGCTACGTATCCTCGGGCGATTGTTTGGCGATTCCGCCGGTTGCAGATGAGTTGAAAGCATTTACCATTCTATACGACTGCGGCACGCCACGGGTGTTTGAGGAAAATAGCTTTGAATATGTGTTCCGCACTGCGGCGCATGCGACCATGGATAACGTCAGCCTTGCCCGCTACCTGAAGTCACGGAACTTTGACGTTCCTAGCTTTGCCGGTCTTAACCAGGACTATGCATGGGGCCAAGATAGCTGGGCGGACTTTACCGGCGCGATGAAGCAGCTTTATCCGGATGCAGAGGTCAAAACAGCGCTGTTCCCCAAATTCGGCGCTGGGCAGTATGGCACGGAAATCTCAGCTCTTCTGCGTGAGAAGCCAGCCTTGGTTCATTCGTCGAACTGGGGAGGCGATTTGCAGGGTTTCCTGATTCAGGCGACAGCACGTGGTTTGCACAAGCGTTCGCAACTTGTGCTGGCAGCGGGGGATCACGTGATCCCGCAACTACAGGACAAGATGCCCGATGGCATTTTCCTTGGTGCCCGCGGCGTCAATGGTCTGGCGGCCAATGCGCGAGGCGGCGAGCTTAAAGAGCTGACGGACACAATGTGGGCAGCCTATGAGGCGGAATATGATACCTTCCCGGTACAGGCACCGTTCCGCATGTGGCAGGCTCTTTTCGGCCTGAAGACGGCTGTTGAAAAGGCAATGGCAGACAATGGTGGCACGAAACCCACCGACGAAGAGCTTGCCGCTGCGATGAAAGGTTTGGCATGGGATGCTCCGTCCGGCCACATCGAAATGGAGTTGGCAGATGGCCATCAGGCGATCCAGCCCAATGCCATTGGAACAACGAAGTGGAACGCTGAAACCGGCAAGATGGAGCTGGTCGATATTGAGTACTACAACGCACGTTGTGTGAATCCACCAGAAGGCATGAAGTCTGCGGATTGGCTCGCTCAGGGTTTTCCCGGCGCGCAGTGTGACTGATACCTAATCCACAACACTGGCCCGTTGCAGCAATGTGACGGGCCTCATTTCAACCCCATCCCTTGGAGATCTAACTTATGGATCTTATCGCAACCATCCTTGTTGATGGCCTTATTTATGCTGGCTGGCTATTTATTGTCTCAGTCGGTCTGACGCTTGTCTTCGGCGTCCTAAATATTCTTAACATTGCTCACGGCAGCCTTTATGCGATTGGTGCCTATGCGTCTGCATCGCTTGTGGGAGCCTATTTCGCAGCCGGCGGAGAGGCCTTTCCCTATGGCAGCTATGTTGCTCTTATCCTTGCGGCAGTACTGGTGGCTCTGGTACTGGGGCCCCTGTTGGAACGGTGCTTGCTGCGGTATTTCTACGGCCGGGACGAGGTCCTGAACGTGCTGGTGACTTATGCAGTTTTCTTGATACTTGAAGACGCGATGAAGCTGATCTGGGGAGTGAACCCCTATTTCGTCTACGAGCCGTATACGCTTTTGGGAAATGTCGAGATAGGCGCGCTGTTTTATGTCGGTTATGACTTTGCAGTGATCGCCGCTTCCATTGTCGTCGGGCTGGCCGTCTGGTTGACGCTGAACCGAACCCAGACGGGCAAGGTTGTGCTGGCGGTCATACATGACGCTGAGATAAGCCAGACGATGGGTGTGAATGTGCAACGCATCTATCTTGGGGCTTTCATGGCAGGTGCTTTCCTTGCCGCTTTGGGGGGCGCGCTGACCGCGCCTATGATTTCGGTCACTCCCGGTCTTGGCGTTAACGTTGTCATCGTCGCCTTTGCGGTTGTGATCATTGGCGGGCTGGGTTCCGTGCCCGGTGCTGCTATTGGGGCGCTTATGGTTGGCATCAGCCGAGCAGCTTCGGTTCATTTATTTCCTGAGGCTGAGCTTTTCATTATCTACTTCGTGATGGCCATTGTGCTGATGTTCCGCCCCGAAGGCTTGTTTGCAAAAACCCAAGCGAGGAAAATTTGATGCGGAAATCTCTCTTTGTGTATGCAATCGTCGCCTTTGTCGTTCTGGCAGCAGGCTCTGTGATCCTACCGGATTGGGCGATGTTTTTGTTTGCAATGGCGTTGGCCAAGGGGCTTGTTTGCCTCGGCATCGTCGGCATGATGCGCGGCGGTGTGGTGTCATTCGGGCAAGGCCTGTTCTATTGCCTAGGTGCTTATACCGCGACGCTGGGCGCCAATTTATTGGGGGTATCAGACATCTTTCTGCTGACGTTGTTAAGTGCTGCAGTTTGTTTGGTCGTTGGCCTGATATTTGGCCCTCTGCTCTCTAGCTATCGCGGCATCTTCTTTGCAATGCTTTCACTGGCGCTCTCCATGGTTCTTTACGGGTCACTTTCAAAGATGAGCATCATCGGCGGAACAGATGGCTTAAACATCGGTGCACCCACCTTCTTTGGCTGGGCACCCGAAGGCCGCCCGCTTCAGACGGCGCTTTATATCTACGTGGTCGCTATCGTGGTCATCGCCGGAACGCTTATGCGGGTATATTTTGACAGCGAACAGGGTCTGATCACGCTTGCTGTGCGCGACAATGAGCTACGGGTCGAATATCTGGGCGCATCGGTGCGCAATGTAATGACGTATAATTACATCTTCGGTGCACTTTTAGGGGGCATTGGCGGGACTGTCGCGGTGCTGGCCTTGGGGCATGTGGACCCTGAATTCGCGTTTTGGACCACGTCTGGCGAGTTTGTGTTCGTAGCTATTCTCGCGGGCTATCTTTCCGTCCCGGCAGTCTTTGTTGCTGCTATCATTTTGGAACTGGTAAGGTCATTTTCAAATCTTTACTTCCCCAACACATGGCAACTCGCACTTGGCACCTTCCTGCTCATTGTCATCGTGGCGCTGCCCAATGGGCTAGGATCTTTGGTTACCCGCTTGAAAGGAAAATCAGCATGAGCAGCGGTTTTCTCGAAGTTCGCGATGTGCAGAAAAACTTTGGCGCGGTGACTGCGGCAAAGGATATTTCTGTCTCGGTCCCGCAGGGGGCAGTGTATTCACTGATAGGTTCGAATGGTGCAGGCAAGACCACTTTCGTCAACATGGTGACAGGTTATATCAAGCCTGATTCCGGCACGATCAATTTTAACGGGCGCAATATCGCTGGCCTTGGCCCGCGCCAGATCACCCGCTTGGGCATTCACAGATCGTTTCAAATAGCACAGCTTTGTAATGAGCTGACAGTCGAGGAGAATATGTTGGTGGCAGGTGCGATTAATGCACCGACGCGTCCCTCCTTTCTGCGGCGCGGTGACGAAATCAACGCACGCGAGCGTGCTGTTGCGACACTCGAGCGGTTCAACATCGCAGAGCATCGCCATCGACTGATCCCTGAGCTGTCAGGTGGCGTAAAGAAGCTGCTCGACATTGCGATGGCAATGGCTGGAGAAACCCAGATCATGCTGCTGGATGAACCAACATCCGGCGTTGCGGCAGACGAGAAGTTTCCAATTATGGATCTGGTGATCCAGGCGTTGCGTGCGGAGGGGGTCACTGTGATTTTTGTCGAACACGACATGGATATTGTCACCCGCTATTCAGAGCGCGTTCTGGCCTTTTACGACGGGCAAATCATCGCAGATGATGCGCCAGACAAGGTTTTGTCGGATAAGGAAGTGCAACGATTTGTGACGGGGGCACCAACATGACACTGAAACTTGAGAACGTCGAAGTCACCATTCAGGCAGCCCCTATCCTGAGAGGTGTCAGCCTAGAGGTTGGCGCGGGCGAACGCATGGGGCTTGTTGGTCGCAACGGTGCGGGAAAGACCACAGTGATGCGCGCCATTACCGGGCTCGCCACACTGGCGGGCGGAAAGATCTTTTGGAAGGGCGAGGATATTTCGGCCATGGTGCCACGTGATCGCGCCCGTCTGGGGTTCGGCTACATGCCCGAAGACCGCCGTTTGATCCCGGATTTGACGGTTGAGGAAAACATGCTTCTCCCCGCTTGGGTCAATGATGCAATTGACGGGCCGCGCGGACTGGCCTTTGTCTATGATCTGATGCCAGAATTGACACAAATGGCGGCGCGCAAGGCGTTGCTGCTGTCTGGTGGGCAACAGAAAATGGTTGCCCTTGGGCGGGCGCTGATCGCGGGCAAGCATTTGTTATTGCTTGACGAACCCTTTGAAGGTGTCGCCCCCGCGTTGGCAAAACGCATTTCCGATGTCATTGCCTCGTTAAAGGGCGAAGGGTTGTCCGTTTTGATTGCACAGTCCGAACTTAGCCACTCTGTAGATCTTTTACAGCGCGAAAGCGTCATCGAACGGGGTGAAATCATCAGGGTGAATGTTATCGATCCGACAATGTCGGTGAGGCATTAAAATGATCAATTTACCTTTCTTAAAAGCCGCAAAGGCGACAGCTTAAGCATGGCGCTCAAACCCAAACCCCTTCGTGTTCAACACGCCTACGCCCAAGTGTCTCAAGAGATCGAGGCGCAAATTCTGACGGGCGCGCTGAAGCCCGGTGACCAGCTTCCGGGCGAGGTGGAAATGGCGTCGATGTTCAACGTTAACCGCTCAACCGTACGTGAGGGGGTACGGCGGTTGGAATGCGAGGGATTTGTGCGCCGAATATCGCCGCGCAAGATGGTGGTTAGCATTCCACGCATGTCCGAATTGTCCTCTCGTCAGACGCGCGCTCTTAGCATGTTGGACGTTAGCTTTGACGAACTGTGGAATGTTGCAATTGCGACCGAACCACTTGCTGCTGAACTGGCTGCCAAGCATGCGGATGACAATGACTTGTCGAAACTTGACGATATCCGAAACGCTATGGTGGCAGCAAAAGGCCAAGGGCAGGCGACAATCGAAATCGACACGGCCTTTCACTCCCATATCGCCGCCGCCGGCAAGAACCGTGTGCTGCAATTGGCGAGAGAGCCCATCGGGTTCCTCCTTTACAGCGGTTTCGATGTGTTGATCGCCAAACTGCCGCAGGCAATGTCGCGCCAGATCGTCGCGCATGACCATGTAATCGAAGCAATCCGAGCGCGTGATCCGGCCCGTGCGCGCGAATGGATGTGTCGCCACATAGATGATTTCAAACGTGGCTATATTCTGGCAGGACTGCCTTTGCATGCTCCAATCGCCGGAATTGCGAGTCGGTTGGTCGATCTGGGGCAAGATCTGTGAGCGGTGTGTCCAAACGGGAGAGAGTACATGGGTAACGGCAGATCCACCGAGTTTGAGTTGCGCAAGGAATATCACTTTAACGACCGCGTCATCGCCTGTTATTCCGACCGACCGCGCAGTGTGCACGCGCTATGGACCGAGGCTGTCGCACGCCACCCTGAGAATGAGGCGTTGGTTTGTGGCGAAGTGCGCCTGACCTATGCGCAGCTTGATGATGAAATCGGAAAGGTGGCGGCGGGTCTGGCCGCGCAGGGAATTGGTGCGGGTGATCGGGTCGCTATGCTACTGGGCAATGGGGTGCCCTTCGTGGTTTTGATCTATGCGGCGGCCCGCCTTGGGGCTGTCACGGTTCCGCTGAACATCCGCGATCAGATGCCCGGCATTCGCCATGCGCTGGTAAACTCAGAGGCAAAAGTGTTGGTAGTGGAGGCAACGTTTTGCGGGATTGTTCCGACCGCAGAAGACACGCCCCATCTGACCACCCGTATCTCGGTTGGCCCAGCGGAGGGGTACGAGACATATGAAAACCTGCGGCAGGCGGCTGCGCTGATCCAGCCTGCCGAAACCGGTGAGGAAGAGGTGGCGACCATCCTCTATTCCTCGGGCACAACAGGCGTGCCAAAGGGCGCGATGCTGACGGGTCTTGGGATCGTGCACTCGGCCACAAATTTCGTAGCGACCATGTCATTGGGGCCACGCGACACCACCATCGTCGGCGTTCCCATGAACCATGTAACCGGTCTGGTCGCTGGTATTCATGCGTTGGTGCGTTGTGGCGGTTGCATCGTTGTACTGCGTGAGTTCAAGGCGGCAAAGTTCCTCGACTGTGCCGCGCGTGAAGGCATGACGTACACGCTAATGGTGCCTACAATGTACAATCTTTGCCTCCACCAAGCCGACCTGAGCGACTATGATCTGTCTGCATGGCGGGTCGGCGGCTATGGCGGGGCACCGATGCCTGCGGTGACCATTGAGCGGCTCGCTAGCGCTGCCCGGTCTTGGCCTGATGAACGCCTATGGTGCCACTGAAACCACCTCTCCGGCAACGATCATGCCTGCGGATCAGACGGCACAGCGCAGGCTGTCGGTCGGCCGCCCCGTTCCCGGCGCGGAAATTTGCATTATGGACGAGACGGGCCATGAATTGCCCGTTGGCGAAACCGGAGAGCTATGGATACGCGGCGCGATGGTCGTTTCGGGATATTGGCGAAACCCTGAAGCTGACGCACGCGAATTTGCGGCGGGTTTCTGGAAAACGGGCGATATCGGATTGGTCAATTCCGAAGGATTCTTGCACATTCTGGATCGTAAGAAAGATATGATCAATCGTGGTGGCCACAAGATTTTTACAGCTGAAGTTGAAAGCGTACTGACCTCTGTTGCGGGCGTGATCGAAGCCGCGGTGGTCGCCAAGCCATGCCCGATTTTAGGCGAAAGGGTTCATGCGGTTCTTTCTATCATTCCGGGCAAGGTAGAAGAGGCCACAATCAAGGCCCACCGCGCGACACAACTTGCTGACTACCAATGCCCTGGAAGTTATACCTTAACTGACACTCTTTTGCCCAGGAATGCCAACGGTAAAATCCTCAAACGACAGATTAAAGATGATCTTGGGTTTGCGGACCCATGAGGCCGAAAGTCACACGCCCCCAATTCCAACCAATACGCCCGAAGCGATCTGCAGGCCCTTAATGGAAATCTGACACATGAATACGCAACTGGAACGAAACGGGATTTCGCCCCGTGCCTTGGAAATAGCTGACCGGGTTGAAACCTTTGTGCGGGGCATCGTAGTGCCGTTTGAGGGCGATCCTCGCTGTGGTGCACATGGCCCTTCGGAGGATATTTCCAATGATTTGAAGGCGCTGGCGCGCGCGGCGGGCGTCATGACGCCGCATATTTTGGCGGATGGTGGCCACCTGACCCAGCGGGAAACGGCTGCGGTGTTGATCCGCTCTGGTCTATCGCCATTGGGTCCATTGGCTTGTCACACCTGCGCACCTGATGAAGGCAATATGTATCTTCTGGGCAAGGTTGCCTCGCCCGAGCTCAAAGAGCGGTTTCTGCCGCAGATGATTGACGGCACCATTCGCTCCGCTTTTTTCATGACCGAACCCGCAGAGGAAGGCGGGGCAGGGTCTGATCCCTCGATGATGCTGACTACTTGCAAAATGGATGGCAATCATTGGGTGATCAACGGACGTAAGACCTTTATCACCGGAGCCGATGGCGCGGGCATGGGCATTGTCATGGCAAAATCTGAAGATGGTGCCTGCATGTTCGTTGTTGATCTACCCAACCCTGCGATCCGGATAGAGCGGGTGTTGGATACAATCGACAGCTCGATGCCCGGCGGTCATGCCGTAACTGCCATCGACAACCTGCGTGTGCCAGCCGATCAGATGCTGGGCCAGTCGGGCGAGGGATTCAAGTATGCCCAAGTCCGTCTGGCCCCCGCCCGCCTTAGCCACTGCATGAGATGGCTGGGTGCTTGCGTGCGCGCCAATGAAATTGCGACCGACTATGCGAACCGCCGCATGGCCTTTGGAAAACCGCTGGTGGATCATGAAGGCGTCGGGTTTATGCTGGCCGAGAACCTGATCGACCTTAAGCAAGCGGAATTGATGACGTATTGGTGCGCTGATGTGCTGGACAACGGTGGGCTAGGCGGGCCAGAGAGTTCGATGGCAAAGGTGGCCGTATCGGAGGCCCTGATGCGCGTGGCGGATCGCTGTGTGCAATGTATGGGAGGGCAGGGCGTGTCAGCAGACACGATCGTTGAACAAGTATTTCGCGAAATTCGTGCCTTTCGCATCTATGACGGCCCCACGGAAGTACACAAATGGAGCCTTGCTAAAAAGATCAAGCGGGATTGGAAAGCGGAGCACGCTGGGTGACAGAAGCTGCGACCAGTTCGGGTGCAAACTTGGGTGTGATGCCGGTGCGTGCGGGGTTCGATTTTGACGAAGCCGCTTTGGCGCGCTGGATGGTTGACCACGTAGAGGGTTTTCAAGGGCCGCTTGAGGTGTTCGAGTTTCGCGGCGGCCAGTCTAATCCGACCTATAGACTGGTTACGCCGGGCAAGAATTATGTGCTCCGCCGCAAACCGCCCGGCCGTTTGGCAAAGGGTGCCCATGCTGTTGACCGCGAAGCGCGCGTATTGACGGCTCTTGGCGAGGTGGGGTTTCCAGTTGCCCGTGTGTATGCGGTATGTCTAGATGATACCGTAATTGGCAGTTGGTTCTTTGTCATGGAAATGGTGGTGGGCCGGATTTTCTGGAACGCTACTTTCCCGGATGTCCCAACGCGCGAAAGACCGACGTATTTCTCAGCAATGAACGCAACATTGGCGCGCCTGCACCAGATCGACGCCAGCGCCGTGGGCCTTGGCGATTTTGGTCGCGGGGGGAACTACTTTGAAAGGCAGATCAGCCGATGGACCCGATCTTATCTCTCTGACACAGATGCGGGGCGTGATCCGGGAATGGATAAACTGATCGAGTTTCTGCCCACTGCCATTCCGGACGGTGAAGAGACTGCGATTGTGCATGGCGATTTCCGTTGCGACAACCTTATCTTTCATCCAATCGAGCCGCGTGTCGTCGCTGTTTTGGATTGGGAATTATCAACGCTCGGCCATCCCTTGGCAGATTTCACCTATCACGCGATGATGTACCGGATGCCGCCTCAGATCGTGGCTGGCCTTGGGGATGTCGATCCGGCAAGCCTGAACATCCCTGTCGAAGCTGACTATGTCACGCAATATTGCAACGCGACCGGGCGCGAAAGCATTCCCCATTACGAATTCTATATCGCTTTCAATTTCTTTCGCATGGCCGCTATCTTTCACGGCATCAAGGGGCGAGTGATCAGGGGATCTGCTGCTTCTTCCCAATCGGCGGTGCGGGTGCAACACTACCCTAGACTCGTCCAACTTGCGCTGGACGCGGCAAAGGCCTGCGCATGATCGATCCCACCCAGCACACCCAAAATTGCAGCCACCCAATAGGATACATCTGAATGCCCCTTCTTTTTGAACCCCTGAAACTTGGCACGCTTGACCTGACAAACCGCATCGTAGTCGCGCCGATGTGCCAATACTCGGCCATCGAAGGCAGCGCGCAACACTGGCATATGATGCATCTAGGCCATCTGGCCCTTTCCGGTGCCGGGCTGATGATCTTTGAAGCGACGGCCGTCTCACCAGAAGGACGCATTTCACCGCAAGATCTGGGGCTTTACTCAGACGAAAATGAGACGGCTCTTGAGCGGGTGATTAAAGCAATACGCGAACACTCGAACATGCCGCTTGCTATTCAGATTTCCCATGCCGGGCGCAAAGGATCAAGCCATGCTCCGTGGGATGGCGGTGGGCAAATCCTTCCCGATGATAACGAAGGGTGGCGGGCCGAGGCCCCCTCGGCAGTGCCCCATACAGAGGGTGAAGATATACCTACCGCGCTGGATGACGTCGGGCTGGCGCGGGTTCGGGACGACTTTGTGCGCACGGCAAAACGCGCTGTTCGCCTTGGTTTTGAGGGGATCGAAGTACATATGGCACACGGCTATCTGCTTCATCAGTTTCTCTCACCTTTGTCGAACCAACGAAGCGATGCCTATGGTGGCAGTCTACAGAGCCGAATGCGGTTTCCGCTTGAAGTATTCGATGCCGTGCGCGCGGCAGTCCCCGATAATCTACCCGTCTGGGTCCGGGTGTCAGCCACGGACTGGGTGCCAGGCGGCTGGGATCTGGATAGCACGCTCGCCTTGTCTCAAGCGCTGAAAGACCGTGGCTGTGCGGCCATCCATGTTTCTACCGGCGGTGTTTCGACCAAACAGCAGATCCCTGTTGGGCCGGGTTTTCAGGTGCCCTTTGCCGCCCGCATCAAGGCCGAAATCGGGCTTCCGACAATCGCGGTGGGTCTGATTACCGAAGCAGAACAGGCCGAAAAAATTCTGCAAGACGGTCAGGCAGACGCGATCGCGCTTGCGCGTACGATGCTGTATGATCCACGTTGGCCATGGCACGCCGCGGCCACCTTGGGGGCGCAGATTGAGGCACCCAAACAATATTGGAGATCACAACCGCGCGAGTTTAACGCTCTGTTCAGCGGCATGAAAGTTGGACAACGCTAGCCGGTGGCTGGACCGGATCAGCCACGGACGTTGTGGGGGGCATAGGGACGTTATTGTGAGTAAAACTGACCGCGACAGACTGACCAGCGCCCATTGGGGCACTTATCACGTTGACGTTGAGGGGGGACGTGTCACAGGGCTGCGACCTTTCGGCCAAGACCGCGATCCGTCTCCCATTGGGCCGGGAATTGTCGACGTCTTGGATGGACCAACACGGATCACAGCCCCAATGGTGCGCAAAAGCTGGCTTGAGGGCGGCCCGGGGGCAGCCGGACACTTGCGCGGCGAAGACAGTTTTGTGCAAGTCAGCTGGCGGGATGCTGATCGTATTGTGGCATCAGAACTCGCCCGTGTCATTGGGGACCACGGCAATCAGGCGATCTATGCAGGGTCCTATGGCTGGGCAAGTGCGGGGCGGTTTCACCATGCTCAAGGTCAGTTGAAGCGGTTCCTCAACTGCATTGGCGGTTTCACAAGCTCCAAAAACACGTACAGTTTTGCTGCGGCCGAAGTCGTTGTCCCGCATGTTCTAGGCGATTTTCGTGGACCGCTGGATAACACGACCTCTTGGCAATCAATCGCCAAGCATTGTGAATTGTTCGTCGCCTTTGGTGGTGTTCCGCTAAAGAACGGTCAGATTTCGCAAGGCGGTCTGGGCGCGCATGTGCAAAAGGCCGAGATGACCGCTGCTGCGGCGGCAGGTGTTCGGTTTGTCAGTATTTCACCCTTAAAGACCGACATGGCCGCTGTTGCGCAAGCCGAATGGATCGCGCCGCGCCCATCAACCGACACGGCGCTGATGTTGGGTCTAGCACATATTTTACTGGACGAGGGGCTGCTGGATCAAGGGTTCTTGAACAAGTACACTACGGGCTTCGACCAATTCTCCGCCTATCTGCGTGGCGAAACCGACGGCATCGCCAAGACCGCAGATTGGGCGGCTGACATCTGTGCAGTGCCCGAGGATGAAATACGAAACCTCGCCCGACGCATGGCTGAACAGCGAAGCATGATTTCGGTCAGTTGGTCTCTCACACGGCAGGACCATGGTGAGCAACCGTTCTGGGCCGCTATCGCGCTGGCGTCTATGCTGGGTCAGATAGGGCTGCCCGGCACAGGGCTGGGCTTTGGCTATTCTGCGATGAACAATGTCGGCTTGCAACGGCGAAACATCGACTATGCATCATTGCCTCAGGGACATAATCCGGTCCCGGATTTCATTCCCGTTGCAAGGGTGACTGACATGCTGGAAAATCCTGGAGGCGCTTTTGATTACGATGGTCAAAGCCTAACCTATCCTGACATCCGGCTGGTCTGGTGGGCGGGCGGCAATCCGTTCCATCATCATCAGGATCTGAATCGGATGCGTCGCGCTTGGAGCCGGCCCGAAACAGTGATCGTCAATGAATGGTGCTGGAACAGCCTTGCTCGGCATGCCGATATCGTTCTGCCTTGTACGACTTCGCTTGAGCGCTCCGACATTGCCCTGACCCCCAAAGACCCGTTTCAGGTGGTGATGGATCAGGCCATTGAACCCATCGGTCAGGCGAAAAGCGACCATGATATTTTGCGGGGCATCGCTGCTGAAATGGGGGTCGAGGCCGCCTTTACCGAAGGACGCAGCGCTGAAGAATGGCAGCGATGGCTCTATGATATCTCGCGCCAGTCTGGCGCACGCGAGGGCGTGAGCCTGCCCGATTGGGACAGCTTTCAGCGCGACGGTTTTTTTCGCGTCCCCGCCCCCGACCGAGATACGATCATGCTCGAGAACTTTCGTCGCGATCCGGTTGCAAATCCATTGCAAACCCCCAGCGGCAAGATCGAGATTTTTTCCAAGACCATTGCTGGGTTTGACTATGATGATTGCCCAGGCCATCCAACGTGGATGGAACCACTCGAATGGCTGGGAAACACCCGCGGATATCCGCTGCATATGATTTCGAACCAGCCACGCGACAAACTTCACTCGCAACTTGACCATGGTGCAATCAGCCAGTCGGGGCGTATCGCAGGGCGAGAGCCTTGTTTGATGCACAGCACGGACGCGGCAGCACGAAGTCTGGTTGAAGGACAAGTCGTGCGTATATTCAATGATCGCGGATCTTGTTTTGCAGGGGTGCGGATCAGCGACGACATCATGCCTGGCGTGATCCAGATTGCGACAGGCGCGTGGTACGATCCTGACGGCGGGGCCTGTCGCAACGGAAACCCCAACGTCCTAACGCCAGACAAAGGCACGTCTCGGCTTGCACAGGGGCCGATTGCCCACTCTTGTTTGGTCGAAGTCCAATCCGCACCCAAGGGCGCGGAAAAGTCGCAAATCTATACACCGCCGCACGTGATCAAACCCGCACATGATGAGACATAATTAGGGGCGGGGTAATGTCAGAAGAAAACTTGTTGAGGCGGGCAGGGCGAGCACTTAGCGTCGCGGGATTACAAAACACTCACCCTTTCGCTACTTCAAGACGAGCCCCGAGATCATCCGGCACTGACAGAGCAAAATCGGTTGAGGCGGGCAGGGCGACTACTTAGCGTCGCGGGATGACAACACACAGCCCATTTCGCTACTTAAAGACATCCCCAGAGATCATTCGCCTGGCCATGATGCTGTATGTGCGGTTCCCGCTTTCGCTTCGGAACGTGGAGGACCTGCTGCACGAACGCGGCATTGAAATCAGCCACGAAACCGTTCGGTTTTGATGGAACAGATTTGGCCCGCTGTTCGCAACCGAAATCCGCAAACAACGGATCAGTCGGATACGCTCATTTTCGAACTGGCAATGGCATCTGGACGAGGTTTTGGTGAAGATTAACTGCGAGATGCACTATCTTTGGCGGGCCGTTGATCACGAGGGCGAGGTGTTCGAAAGCTATGTGACCAAGCGGCGCAACCGTAAAGCGGCGTTGAAATTCCTCAGGAAAACAATGAAACGCCACGGCAGGGCTGCGGTGCTCGTCACGGACAAGTTACGTTCCTCAGGAAAACCATGAAACGCCATGGCCGCGCACAAGTTTTCGTCACGGACAAGTTGCGTTCCTATGGTGCGGCGATGAAGGTCATTGGCAATGCCGAGAGACAAGAAACCGGCCGCTGGCAAAACAACCGAGCCGAGAATTCACATCAGCCATTTCGAAAGCGAGAACGGGCCATGCTGCGCTTCAAGCGAATGCGAACGTTACAGAAGTTCGTAGCCGTCCACGCGTCTGTGCACAACCATTTCAACCAGGAACGCCATCTCTACAGCCGATCAAATTTCAAGCTGAACCGCGCCACCGCTCTTGCCGAGTGGCGCGGTCTCGGCGCGGCATAAAAAGTAGCTTCGTTGTCCTTTCAGAGACTGGTTCGCATTTGTCTGACAGCACCCTCTAGGGACGCGTTTTGTTCTAGTGTTGATGTATGTGCGTATCCGATCATCATTGTGATGTCCTCCTTACCTGACAATAAAGCTTAAGGAGTTGAGGCAGACCACCTGCCAAAAGCTAAAACCAACTCCATTGTCAGTACAAAGCGACACCATCGGAGGATGACACATGGGCATGGTCTATTGGCAGGGGTGATTTGGCGCTGGGCATTGTCACGAAGTAATTACGCAGGCTTTGTTCTCCCCGCTTTCATGCTGGACCTGTGGCCAAAAAACATCTCCTTCATTGCTTGGGCCCCACGCCAAGGTGTATCGAAAAAAAGCCTTTTGATCATAAGCCCTTGTCGGGTCAACTTAATCTTCAAGCCGCCTTAGTATACGGCGGGCGATCAACTCAGCGCCAAACTACGAGTTTTCCAGTCAGGGCCTACACGATGAATTTTTCTGAGCGTATGGAGGTTGCTGGGGGGCGACCCACGGGATTTGATTACATGCGCTTGGCGCTAGCGATCAGCGTTGTGGTAACCCACAGCGCGATCACAACCTACGGTCGGGAGGCAGACTATAATCTTTTGAGCACGCCACTCGAGCCCTTCATAAGTGCCATTCTTCCCATGTTCTTTTGCCTAAGTGGATTCTTGGTCGCTGGCAGTCTTTTGCGAAGTAAAACGCTTATCAGTTTTCTGGGGCTTCGTGTTATCAGGATTTATCCCGCTTTGGCCGTCGAAGTACTCATATCTGCTATAATTCTGGGACCAATCTTCACATCATTTGGACTTTACGCCTATTTCAGCGACCCGGTTTTTTGGCGCTATCTGCTCAATGTTACCGGGCATATTCACTACATTCTGCCGGGCGTTTTTGAGAGCAATCCCTTTCCCGAAACCGTGAACGCGCAACTTTGGACAGTGCCTTGGGAGCTGATGTGCTAAGTTGTTATTTCTATTATGGCTCTATTAGGGGTGAGGACACACCGCATTGTGGCACCTCTAACTGTTTTGGCGCTTTCGATCTTGCATTTGATCGGCCAGATGAACGCGCATGAGTGGAGCTACACCCCCCCATCAAGGTGGCCTGCAAGGCGAAATCTTGATTATTGCTTTCGCTGTCGGGGTCTCATTTTACATGTACCAAGACAGGTTGCCCGCAAGAAGAGATCTGTTTGTTGTCGCACTTTTGTCTTCCATTTGCTTTTTGTGGTTCATCCCGCTTGGAGAATACCTAGGTGTCTATTCGCTTGGATATGTCGTGGCTTACCTTGGCAGCGCAAACCCGCGAAAACTCCCATTATTGCGAGGTGCAGACTATTCCTATGGCATTTTCCTCTATGGGTTTTCCATACAGCAGGCCTTTGTCTATGTGTTCCCCACGGCAGAATGGTACACGAACATCGTAGTCTGTGCACCCCTCTCAGCCCTAGTTGCCGCTGTATCTTGGCATTACGTCGAACGGCCTGCGCTCAAGCTGAAAACGATCATCTTTGGAATAGAAGGCCTGTATTTGAACAAGCCCGCAAGAAGAAGCGGCTGATGACAGGAGAGGATCAGTCCTCAGACGTTCGTGCCCTACCACACAATAGGCAACTGCCTTAGAGACCACGCTTCAGCTTCATGTTCCGATTTTTAAAGGTTGCGTGAAAAGTACGACGATAAGAACCCCCAAACGAAGGGCTGGGGGTTCATCAGAACCGACTTCAAAAACAGGGGTTATTGGTGTTTTTGCTGTTGCCATTTTCATGGGGCTGACATTGGAAGGTCTAGGGTGAGTTCAGAACGTCTTGAGGGACTCTGTAGGGGGGCCTTACATCGCCCCCTTCCGCTTCCATGGGGTATGGCAGGCTAGCACCCCAAGCGGCTCTGCATGAATCGTGATTTGTCGAACTACTTGGCAGACCTGAACCGCAACCGTTGGCTTCATTGGTTTGAAGGATTTGCTTCGGACTGGTCTAAGGGAGAAATTTAGTGCTGGGATAGCGAAGGTCGGCGGTGAGCCCTAAGCGGACCATGATACGCCGGCACCCTCGGATGCAATTCTCAATTTTTCCTACGTTGCCGCACACCCGCACCGACGTGATGGCACGTCGATTAAAATGCTATTACGCATGCTAACTTACAAATCCAGAATAGCAGACACCTCGTTAGCGAGCGCGCGCACTTCATCCGAGGCGGAACCGGTCCTTTTCGCTTCCATCACACCCAGACCGCTTCCTAGCGCTTCTGCATAGATCACTCTATTTGCCAGTGATGACTGCAACTGCTTTGCCTCAAGTTCGGCCACCGATTTGGCAACTTGTTCGCCGACGCGTGTGCCAACTCGGGTACGGTTCATGACAATATGCGCTGGCTTCCCGGCCCGGTCCGCCAATTCTAAAAGGTCATGTGTTGCCCAGACATCAGCCAGACTAACGGAGACCGGTACCAGCACAAGGTTCGACTCGCGCATGACCCAGCGAACTTCGCTGTCGGCTTTGGGCGGGGTATCAACTAGAATAACATCGGCCTCACCAACGACCTCTCGGATTGCACGCGATATACCGTAGGCGGTCGCTGTAGCGAACCTGAGGTTTGCATTTACCCCAAGCGTCTCTTCGCGAATATCCAACCATTTTCCAAGACTACCTTGGGGGTCCGTGTCCAGTAGGGCAACACGTTTTCCTTCCGCCAGAAACGCGATTGCTAAATTAGACACGAGCGTTGTCTTGCCCGCGCCCCCTTTTTGCTGCGCCACGCAAATGATTTGACCGGTCATATGCCAAGCCTCCAAAAGGTCTTCTGCGGCGCAGCATACTGCTTGTGAGAGGGAAAAGCGATAGAGTCATCGCGAATAAGTTCGCAGTCGAAACTTCCGTAGCTCGCGGACAAAAAGATCTGATTCACACGGCAGCTTCGTCCGCACACCCGCCGTTCCGCCATTCCCCACGGTGAAAGTCCAGACCTTAAAGCGCTGGGCGAAACCTCAAACTAGAAAAGCCACCCAAACGAAGGGCTGGGGGTCATCAAAACCGACTTCAAAAACAGGGGTTATTGGTGTTGTTACTGTTGTCGTTATCTTGATGACTGCCTTTGAAGGGTTGGGGTTGGCCGCTGTATGCCCTGAGGGAGTCTGTGAGGAGTCTTAGAGGGCCTTCAGGCGGTTTCATGGGGGTATCGTAGGGTGTTGTCGGCACTGTCAGAGTAAATTCGGTTGAGGCGGGCAGGGCGAGCATTTAGCGTCGCAGGATGACAAAGCGCAGCCCCTTTCGCTACTTCAAGACGAGCCCCGAGATCATTCGTCTGACCGTCATGATGTATGTTCGGTTTCCGCTTTCGCTTAGAAATGTGGAGGACCTCCTGAACGAACGCGGCATCGACATCAGCTATGAGACGGTTCGATTTTGGTGGAACAGATTTGGCCCAATATTTGCCGCAGAGATCCGCAATAAAAGGGTCAGCCAAATACACGCATATTCGAACTGGCAATGGCACCTGGACGAGGTATTCGTCAAGGTCAACGGCGAGATGCACTATCTTTGGCGGGCTGTGGATCACGAAGGGGAAGTCCTGGAAAGCTTTGTCACAAAGCACCGGGATCGCAGAGCCGCATTGAAATTCCTTCTGTAACAGGGCGTTTGTTGTCAAGAAGAGCATTGCAGCAAAAACAATCCCGCCAAATCTTTTGACTGCGGGTC
>RCMY010001446.1_pt1 | contig 22614 bp, 18 predicted proteins | sample 2041341 | NCBI WGS metagenome assembly RCMY01 (sample SAMN09708234, study PRJNA481090) | Marine sediment metagenome, whole genome shotgun sequencing project.
GCGTGATCGCAAGTGTTGCCGACTCTTGAATTGCACCGATTCGATCCGAGATGCGGGGACCCATTGGAACTCCAAAAAAAGCGATTGTTCTGCAAGCAGCGCGAGTTCGCTGTTTCCAACTGCGAAACTAGCGGGTATGACAACCATCCCAGACATCACGATTCCCGACTCGATGTGCCCGCTCGATGGCCGCTTCGGCTCGGGACCGTCGAAGGTGCGCTCCGAAGCGGTTGCGGCGCTGGCTGCAGAGGCTGACGGCTTCCTTGGAACCAGCCATCGTCAAGACGGCGTGAAGCTCGTCGTCGCGGCACTACGCAACGGTTTGCTCGAGTTGTTCGACGCACCCGATGGGTATCAGATCCTCTTGGGCAACGGCGGCGCGACCCTTTTCTGGGACGCCGCAACTTTCGGTCTCATCGAGAACACCGCGCAGATGCTGGTGTCGGGCGAGTTCTCGAGCAAGTTCGCGAAGGCAGTCACCTTGGCTCCACACCTCGGCGATCCCGAGATCATCGAGGGCGAGCCCGGTACGGCGCCAGCCATGGTGGCCAGCGACGACGTCGACGCCTACTGCTATCCACACAACGAGACCTCGACCGGTGTGTCGTTTCCGGTGGAGCGCCCCGATGCCGACGGCCTCGTTCTCGTCGACGCGACGTCGGCTGCTGGAGGCCTTCGTTTCGATGCTCGAAACAGTGACGTGTACTACTTCGCCCCTCAGAAGTGCTTCAGCTCAGACGGCGGTCTGTGGCTTGCGTTGTGTTCGCCCGCGGCGATGGAACGAATCGACAAGATCGCTGCCACCGATCGCTGGACCCCGGAGATCTTGAACCTCAAGACGGCGATGGACAACTCCCTCAAGGATCAGACCTACAACACGCCGGCGCTCGCAACCATCTACCTTGCGCTCAAGTACACCGAGTGGGTCAACGACAACGGCGGACTCAACTTCGCTGCCGGTCGTTCTGATCAGTCCGCGGCCATCTTGTACGGATGGGCCAATGCCAGCGACTACGCGACACCGTTCGTGCAGAACGAGGAGAACCGCAGCCACGTCGTGGCCACGATCGATCTCGACGACAGCATCGATGCAGACACGGTGGTCGCGGTCCTTCGAGAGAACGGCATCCTCGACACGTCGGGCTACCGCAAGCTCGGCCGCAATCAGATGCGCATCTCGATGATGCCCAGCATCGAACCGAGCGACGTCGAGGCCCTCACGCACTGCATCGACCACGTGGTCACCGCAATGCGCTGAAATTCTTCCGGTTCTGTGCAGGATGGGGTGCCAGATTGGCACCTGGCGCTGCACAGATTCGTGAGATCAGCGCGCGCTGAACTGGCCACGCAGATCGATGTCGCCATCGACGGGGGCGAAGGGTGCCCGAGCACCGGCAACGATTTGCACATCCAAGAAGATCTCGTCGAGCTCGCTTCGGATGAGCGTCTCCTGTTCGATGAGTGCTTCGGCCAGCCGATCCAGAACCGGTCGGTGCAACGTCAACAACTCGCGAGCCTCATTCGCGGCAGCATCGACGAGGGTACGCACTTCATCATCGATCTTGCTTGCGATGACGTCAGAGTAGTTCTGCCTCGTCGAGGACGCATAGGACTCGCCCACGCCAACTCCGAACTTCTGGAGACCGAGGTTCGGACTCATTCCGTAGTCGGTGACCATTGACCGGGCGATGGCGGTGACCCGTTCGATGTCGTTGGCCGCACCGGTTGTTGGATCGCCGAAGATTAACTCCTCGGCGATCCGACCTCCAAGCAGCATCGCCATTTCATCGCTCAATTCAGACCGGCTTCGAAGCACACGATCTTTGTCGGGTAGTGCCAACGTCCACCCGAGGGCCTTGCCACGAGCGATGATCGACACCTTGTGGATCGGGTCGCTGTTGGGCAACACGTGACCGACCAGAGCGTGCCCTGCCTCATGGTACGCAATCACGTACTTCTCTTTCTCGGAGAGCGTGGTCGAACCCTTCTCGGGTCCAGCGATCACCCGATCGAGCGCATCGTCGATCTCTTCTTGGCCAATGATCGTCTTCTGACGGCGGGCCGCGAGCAATGCGGACTCGTTCAACAGGTTGGCCAGATCTGCGCCGGTAAAACCGGGGGTGCGGCGGGCGATCGTCTCGGGGTCGGCATCGGGGCCGAGTGGTTTGCCCTTGGCGTGGACAGCGATGATCTCGCGTCGTCCGGCAAGATCTGGTCGTTCCACACCAACCTGGCGGTCGAAGCGACCTGGGCGCAGCAAGGCCGGGTCGAGCACATCGGGGCGATTGGTGGCCGCGATGAAGATCACGCCTGTATCGGCGTCGAAGCCGTCCATCTCGACGAGCAGTTGGTTGAGTGTCTGCTCGCGCTCTTCGTTGCCGGCACCGCCGCCACCGCCACGGTGTCGACCCACGGCGTCGATCTCGTCGACGAAGATGATCGCCGGCGCCTGTTTGCGTGCCTCGTCGAAGAGGTCTCGCACGCGGCTCGCGCCAACGCCTGCGTACATCTCGACGAAGTCCGAACCCGAGAGAGTGAAGAACGGCACGCCGGCTTCACCGGCGACCGCCCGAGCCAGAAGTGTCTTGCCCGTTCCGGGAGGACCGTAGAGCAGAACTCCCTTGGGAATCTGGGCACCGATGCTTTGAAAGCGCTGCGGATCCGACAGGAATTCTTTAATCTCACTCAGCTCGACGACAGCCTCATGTGCGCCTGCGACGTCGGCGAAGGTGACCTCTTGGATCTCGCTCGATTTCTTGCGAGTCTTGGCAGTGAACTTCTTGCGCGCCGCTTTGCCTCCGTTCATACGGCTGAGAATTGCCCAGACGAGAACGATCATCAGCAACAACGGTGCGAAGGTGCCAAAGAGGCCGAACCAATTCGTGCCAGCGACCGGCTGCAGCGTGACGATGTCGATGCTGGGGCTCGCATCGAGCAGTTCGGTGACGAGTTCATCACTGAAACCTGGGGGGATGACCGAACGGAACGTCTCGCCATCTCGCAGTTCGCCGGTGATCACACTCGAACCCTGCGTGAAGTCGACCGAGGCCACGCGACCAGCGTCGACGGCAGCGGCGACCTGGCCAAACTCCATGTCGGGTGGCACAACGATCCCCGCCGATGGGTCGCGGAAGGTCACCATCACCAGGACAGCTGTCGCCATGGCAAGGAGAAGGAGAAGGACCCGGAGTCGTATGGTGCTGTTCACACACCGAAGAGTAGATCTCCAAACCGTGGTGCGGACATAGCGCATTCGGCCCACACAGACCCCGCGAAGGCTGTCAGATCAATGACTTACCGTCGCCTTCGACCCGAGGATCGTTTGCGCTCGACGACCCGCTGCTCACTCTCGGCTAGCTCTTCGGCCATGGCCCGATATCGATCGAGGCGACGTGGATCGATCTCTCCGGATTCCACTGCCGCAGCGACAGCACACCCGGGTTCGACACCATGCGCGCAGTCGTTGAATCGACAATTTTCCGCCGCGTTCGTGATGTCGGAGAAAACCTGCTGCAACGCATCATCGGCATCCCACAGTCCGACTGCTCGAACTCCTGGTGTGTCGATCAGGAGTCCTCCGCCCGGCAACCGCAACAAATCTCGGGTGATCGTGGTGTGTCGACCTTTCGAATCTCCCGACCGCACCGCTTGGGTGTCCTGCACCTCGTCATCGAGGAGCGCATTCACCAACGAGCTTTTTCCGGCTCCCGATTCGCCGAGCAGGGTGCCCGACCGGTTTGGGGCCAGCAGCTCTCGGATCCTCCCGAGACCCTCTCGAGTTTCGATGCTCGACACGATCACTTCCACGCCCGGAGACACGGCTTCCACGATCGCCACGAGCTCGGCGGCGGCGTCGCTCGTCGACACATCGGCCTTGGTGAGAATCACGACAGGAGTCGCACCCGCGTTCCATGCAAGAACGAGAAACCGCTCAAGTTTTCCGGCTCGGAACGGTCGATCGAAACCGTGCACCAGGAAGACAACATCGACGTTCGCCGACAGCGGTTGCTGCTCTTCTCGTTCACCGGGGTCGCGTCGCACGAGCTCGGTGCGGCGAGGAAGTATCGACGCGATTCGCCAGTCACCCTCGTCATCGACCACGAGCACGACCCAGTCACCGGTGACGGGCGCCATCGACGACTGGGCACGTTGTGAGTCAGACTGGGCGCGGACGATGCCATCGGAAGTGACGACGTCGCATTCACCACGTTCGACACGACTGATCCGGCCCGGCGTCCCGTCGACGCTGGACGCCGCGAACGTGGCTTCCCAGTCGGCATCCCAGCCGAAATGAACGAGTTCGGAACGATCCACACGTGGCACCCTACTTGCGGACTCGACTGGCACACTTGGCTCATGGATCACATCGACGACCCACTACCACTTGGTCGCGCCGTACCACCCGAGACCAGTGACCCCGATTCACCGTTACCCAAAGCGTCAGCCGTGTCCGGCACGTCGGCGTGGCTGGCCGGAGTCCTCGGCGCTGCGATCGCTCTCAGCGTTGGCGAATTTCTCAGTCGCCTCAGCGAACGCCTCATCTCTCTCGTCCTCGGCGTCGGCGAGATTTTTGTCGACATCACGCCTGGTGATGTCGTGGCAACCAGCATCAACAACGTCGGACAGGCACAGAAACCAATTCTGATCTGGACGATCGTGATCGGTTCGCTTCTCATGGGCGGAGTCCTCGGACTTCGAGCTCGAACAGATAGACGGATCATTCCGGTTGGTTTCGCGCTCTTTGGGCTTCTCGGCGGCTTCGCGACCGCCCGTAGTTCGCTGACCAGTGGTCCACTGTCGTGGCTCGTGGCGCTCGTCGCCGCGACCGCTGGCGCTGCGACCGCGATGGCGCTCTTGTCGCTGTCGCGTCGAACGACCAATGCGTCGACTCCCCTGCTGATCACCCCTGGCGCACCATTGAGTCAGGCCACCAACCGTCGCCACATCCTGGCCTACGGTGGTGCCGCAATAGGGGCCGTGGCGATCACCGGCGCGTCACGAGTCGGCCGGACGAGCGCAGCAGAACGTGCACGCGACGAGATCCTCACCAACGCCGCGAACACGACGACCGTTCCCCCAACCGATGGTGCCGTGATCGCCCAGCCATCGGCCCTACCGGCTGGCGCGTTCGACGACGTCGCAGGACTCACCAGTTACATCACGCCGATCAGCCCACAAGACGAGTTCTACCTCATCGATACAGCGCTGCAAAAGCCACAGGTCGATCCGTCGACGTGGAAACTCACCATCGATGGTGAGTACGTCACGAACCCGATCACCTACACCTACGACGAGCTCATGGCCCGAGAGATGATCGAAACCGAGGTCACCCTCTCGTGTGTGTCGAATCCAGTCGGTGGAGATCTCGTCGGCAATGCCGTGTGGCGCGGAATCCCCCTGTCTGAGCTCTTCGAAGAAGCCGGGATCATCGACCCGACGAATGCCCAAACACAGATCTTCAGCCGCTCGGTCGACGGTTTCACGTGTGGTTTCCCCACACCGCTCGCATACGACGGCAGAACTGCGATGTTGGCACTCGAAATGAACGGCGAACCGCTGCCGATCAAGCACGGCTTCCCGGCCCGTATCGTCGTCGCTGGCCTCTACGGCTACGTGTCGGCCACCAAGTGGATCGAGAAGATCTCGATCACCGACTGGATCGGCGTCGACGGATTCTGGATGCCTCGTGGCTGGAGCAAGGAAGGCCCGATCAAGACACAATCACGCATCGATGTCCCTCGGAACCGAGCAACGGTCGGGGCAGGGCTGGTGAACATCGGTGGTATCGCGTGGTCACCGACGATCGGCATCGACAAGGTCGAGATCTCACTCGGCGAGGATGACGTTTGGCAGGAGGTCGAGCTCGCCGTCGTCGAGTCGAATGAGACCTGGGTCCAATGGAAGTATGACTGGCAGGCAACGCCAGGAGACTGGTCGATCCAGGTCCGAGCGACCGATGCGAATGGTTTCACCCAGTCACCAGTCCCCGTCGACCCCGCGCCCAACGGCGCCGAGGGTCACCACACGATCGCCGTGCGAGTGGAATAAGAGCTCAGAGGGCTGTCATCTTGTCGACGATGTGATCGAGCACAGGCGTGTGCTGGGCCTGCGGGCTGAACATGACCAGTTCGGCGTCGGCTTCGACCCGGACACTGTGACCGGCTGGCCAGTAGAAGAAGTCGGCCTCGACGCATCGCTCTTCAGTGCCGTCGGTGTAGTTCACCACGACCTCGCCCGCAACCACGAACCCCCAATGAGCCGAGCCACACGCATCGTGCTCGAGCCCTTCGAGAAGCGGGGCGAGGTCAGCACCCGCTCCCATCGTGAAGTACTCGGCAGCCATTTCGCCCGACGCGACGCCGAAGTCGCGAAGGTGCCTAGCGTGCGCTCCGGGCGCGTCGATCTTGACTGGAAGGTCGTTCTTTGTGATGTGCATGATGTATTCCTTTTTGGGTTGATGTCGGTTCGAAGCGAACGGCGCCGGTCTCCGTCTGGCTGTCAACGGAAGTCCCGACTTGTTTAAAGTCAGAGCGATCGTCCACTGAATGCAGCGAGCCGCTCCATCGGGCTGGCGTCCTCGGGCGCAATGGTCGGCGCCTTGAAGGCCTCGCTGTCTCGCGTTTCCGGGCCGATCGCGCCACGAGCGAACTCGTCGACAGCCGCGATCACATCGGGGGGCAGGTCGAGCGACTGCCCGGTCGAGGAGGCGAGATCCCATCCATGGACGAGTCCGTCGAGCGCAACGAGTTGAGCGAACGCTGCGCCCGGCATCTCACCCATCGGGGTGGCGATTATCCGATCCATAGCGCCGGGTGACTTCACGGCGGTGAGGAGATCGTCCATCACGTCGCGGAACTCGGCGGCCGGAACTCGACCGTAGACCGCTGGTGCCGTCAACTCTGGTGCTTCCTCGCCACGAAACCAGTACGAGAATGATCCACCGAGGACGATCATGTGATCGATGACGTCGTGAACGGTGAACTCACTGCACGGTGTCGGGTGGTACATCTGCGACACGCCGATGCCGTCGACCGTGTTCGTGAGGGCGGGCATGATGGCTGAGAGTTGTTCGATGGGTTCCATTGAGATGCCTTTCATAGGTGCGAGTTTCAATCTCTCCGGCGAACCGGGGCGATGTCATGGAGGCGTGACAATCGGTGTCACAATGCGACAATGAGCGATTTGGAAGCGGCGCGACGCGCAGTCGAGCGAGGAGAGTGGCGTGATGCCCTCGCCTTGATCTCTGAGTGCGGAGAGCGTGCAGCATCCGCCGAGGGTCTCGAGCTCAGGGCGCAAGCAGAGTACGGAAACGGCGGTTTCGAGGCCTCGATTCTGGCCTGGGAGGATCTCCACACGCTCTTCGTCGATGAAGGAAACATTCCCGAGGCGGCGAGAGCAGCCACCATGGTGGCGATGTTCCTGATGATGGACACCGGGCTGATGTCCCCAGTCCGGGGCTGGCTCCGACGGGCCGAACGGCTCTTGGATGGTCACGCTGAGGTTTCAGCCCATGCACTGATCGCCGTCGTTCGAGGCTATGAGAGGTTCATGTGCGGCGACATGAATGCTGCACGTCTCAACTCCGCGTCAGCAATTGAACTCGGTCGCCGCCTAGGCGTCGATCCAGCGGTCGTGATCGGACGGGTATGCGCTGCGCGCGTTCGAATCTACGACGGAGATGTAGAAGAGGGCCTGGAACTTCTCGACGAACTCGCGATCGACCTCATGTCAGGTGCAGCCGACCCGCTGACGACGGGGATGATGTACTGCGAACTGATCTGCGCAGCACAAGGCATGGCGCTGTACGACCGGGCATCTCAGTGGACCGAAGTGATGGAGCAATGGCGACACGGTGCCGCTATCGGCGCCATCAGCGGCCGTTGTCGAGTGCACCGGGCCGAGATTCTGAGAGTTTCGGGGACGACGGATTTGGCGGAAGCAGAAGCACTCGGTGCATGCGAGGAACTTCGCCCATGGATGCGACGTGAATTCGGGTGGCCCCTCGTCGAACTCGGCAACATCCGGCTGCGTCGCGGAGATCTCGACGGCGCCGAAGAGGCGTTTCTTGCGGCGCACGAACGCGCGTGGTCGCCCCACCCCGGGCTCGCGTTGTTGCGCCTGGAGCAGGGTGAGATCGAGACAGCCGCAAAGATGATCGATGACGCGATCGCTCATCCCTACGAAATTCCTTCGAAGATGCAGCCACCGTTCGGCGACCTGCGCCTCGCCCCTCTTCTCGACGCTCAGACGGAGATCGCCTTTGCCGCTGGGGATGCCACCGCCGTCCGAAAGGCTGCCGACGCTCTGGAGACGATCGCGAACGCCTACCCGAGCCGATCGCTCAAGGCGAGTGCTGCGCTTGCGAAGGCCCGAGCGTCGCTGGTTGGCGGCGACATCGACGACGCGATCCACTCAGCGAAGGCGGCAACCGCAGCTTGGACCGATATCGGGGCGCCATTCGAGGCCGGCAAGGCACGAATGGTTCTCGGCGAGGCACGCCAACGATCCGATGATGAGGCGGGTGCCCACATGGAGTGGAGGGCAGCTCGTCTCGTATTCGAGTCATTTGGGGCTCATCGTTGGGCTGTCGCCGCGGCGCGGCTGGTACACGAAGCTCCACCAAACGCCGGCGCTGCCTCGCCCGGCAGCATCGCGGCCAGCTTCACCTGCACGGGAGACACGCGCACGGTCTGCTTCGGCGGCGAGACCGTCTTACTGCGAGACCTCAAGGGCCTCCGCTATGTTGCTCGACTGCTGGCCGATCCAGCTCGCGAGTTCCACGTGCTCGACCTGGTCGCCGTTGAACAGGGAATTCTGGCGAGCACTCGCATCGTCGGCCACGAAGACGGGGTCCGAAGCAGTGCGGTCGGTGCGGGCATGCCCGTCATCGATGATGTGGCGAGGGACGCGTACCGTCGCCGTCTCGCCGAGGTCGACGACGACATCGAACAAGCCACGCGCATGAACGATCCCGGTCGTGTCGAGCTCGCGCAAAGAGATCGCGAGTACCTAATTGCTGAACTCACCCAGGCAGCGGGTCTGGGCGGTCGTACTCGATCATCGGGCAGCACGGCTGAACGAGCACGCACCGCCGTCACAAGATCGATCCGATATGCACTCGGACGTCTCGGCGAGCACCATCCTGCGCTGGCAGCTCACCTCGAACAGAGTGTTCATACGGGCATCTATTGTGTCTACACGCCGGACCCTATCGCGCCCCTCGTGTGGGAGCTCTGACGGCGAAGTGACGGATTGCGACCGCAGCGTCAGGCAGCCACGTCGGCTTGGGTGTCCCAGACGCCGGCGTCATCATTCTTGGTGAAGTAGATGTTCGAGACGCGGTCGATGGCATTGCGGTCGAGCACCTTTGGTCGACCTTCGTAGTCACAGATCGCTACGAGCGTCTTGGCGAAGTCGGCCGGATAGTACGGACGTAAGTCAGTGCCCGTCTGCTCGCGGATGAGGGCGCGAAGATAGTTGGCCGATTCTTGGTTGCACCCGATTCCCATGCCCTTGCAGACCGCGGCGAGAACCTGATCGAACGCAGCATCATCGATCGACCCCACGAACACCTTGTTCGGAATACGACGAGCAAACGCGTCGTCGCCGAGCTGGTCTGGTCGCATGTTCGTCGAGAACACGACCTTGGCATCGAAGGGAATCGTGAACGCCGCACCATGCGCGAGCGTCAAGAAGTCGACGCTTCGCGAGAGTGGGACGATCCAGCGGTTGAGGAGCGCTTCCGGCGTCATCTTCTGGCGACCGAAGTCGTCGATCACGAAGATGCCATTGTTGGACTTCATCTGTAGCGGCGCACGATAGACGCCGGTCGAGGCGTCCCGCTCGAGGTCGAGTTGTTTGCCGGTCAGCTCACCACCAACGATGACACATGGCCGCTGACACAGGACCCAGCGCGGGTCGAGCCCCTGAGGTTGTGGGTTGATCATCTCGTGGATCGAGGGGTCATAGACAGTGATGACCGCCCGGTCGAACTCCACCGCACGTGGGACGAGAACCGGGTCCTTGTACATCTTGATCATTCGTTCGGCGAGACTTGTTTTGCCCGTTCCGGGAGGACCGTACAAAAAGACTGCGCCCTTCGACACGAGTGCCGGTCCGAGGTCATCAAAGAAACCCGGGGCAATGATCAGATCGCTGAACGCCTCGCCAAGGGTCGCAGCGGTGATTGGCGAGCGACCCTTTTGTGCCTCGACCGTCGCCGTGTACGCGTCGAGGGAAACGGGTGCTGAACCAGCGTACGCCATGGCCGCTGCGCGGCTGGTGGCTTCGACCTTGCCCTTGTCGGTCGGAGCAAGGATGTAGTCGCGACCGTCCATGCCCTGAATCTCGAGCAAGAGACGTTGTCGGAGGCTGTCGACGGTTGCGTCGACAATGCCCACAGACAGCGCCGTCGCACTCGCCATTCGGGTCACTGAAGATCGGCCGTCGAGCACCAAACGTTGAAGAATGATGTCTTCGATGAGGCTCGCGGGCACACCAAGCTCTTGCAGCGTTGATGGTGACGTTGGGTACGCGACGGGTTGCGGAGAGGCCGAGGACATGAGTCTTCAATCGACATCTGATCGGCGAACATGAGCAGACTTTGCATGCTCTCGAGGGAAGTTGCTCCCCTCCACGGCATGGTTCGCTGCGGAGCGTAACATTCCGCGTATGTCGCCTCACACAACGTACGCCCGCCGCATCGGCGGAATTCTGCTCCCCCTTGCCCTTGTCGCGACCCTGTTCTCGGCCGGTGCGATCTCTGGGCAGGACAACGGTCCAGGAACGCTCACCGCATCACAGGAGGACGTGCTTCCCGCCGCTGTCGTCACGGTTCTCGGCGATGGCTTTCTCGCTGCACCAACGGTGAGTTCGGTGCGATCCGGCGATTGTGCCACGTCACTGGTCGGCCCCGTCGAACGAGCTGCTGCCACCTCGCCCGACAGCGCGATAACGGTCGACAACCGGTCCTGTCTCGGCGCCTCGCTGACCAGCGTCGCAAGCACCCAACTCGACGGCATCGACCCCAGCTCCGCGGTGGTCGTCATCGGTGGTGTGGGCCTCGAGTTCGAGTGGGCCGATGTCGTGTCTGCATGCCTCGACCCACACCGACGTTCGGCGCAGGCATGCCTCAGCGAGGCCAACCTTGCGAGAGCAACAGCAGCAAACTCGTTCTTCTCTTGGCGTTCGGTACTCCAACAAGCCAACCGAGCAGCGCCGGACGCCACCATCGTCGTCGTCGCTCCACCGTCACCGGTCGGAACGTCCCAACTGCAACTCGGCAGTACGTGTTGCGGGCCGACAGCCGATGCTCATGCCCAGGTTCGAGGCATCTTCGACACTTCCGGCGCATTGCGTCGAGCGGTGACCGAATCGCTGCCCGAGATTCCAATCATCTCGATCGAAACCGACGTGATCTTCGAGGGGCACCGCATCGATGACGCCAACCCGTGGATCGAAGGTGTCGGTGACACAGCGGGAGTTCCGAACGTTTTCGGAGTTGCGGCACTCGCCGGCCGTTTCGAGGCCATCATGCCCGTGGGGGATCCCCTTAGTGACGTCGACGCGTCGCCGTCCCAGATCGTGCTCGTGATCGGAACGACCACCGGGGATGCGCCGGTGATCGACGCGCTCGGAGCTGCGGCCGACGAATGGTTCGAACAGCTCGCGCTGGCTGATCTCGAACCATCGATCGCTGTTGTGCCAGTGGCCACATCACCTGCGAAGGACGATCCCGACGACGGCGAAGGTGGTCCGGTCGCAGACGACAGCAGCCCTCTCGAAGAAGGCACCGATGATGGTTCTGTTGGCGACGACAGCAGCCCTGTCGAAGAACCGCTCGAGCAAGCAGGGAACAGTCCCCTGCAGGACCACGACGATGCGCCGGTCGCTGAACCGTCGCCGAGTCCGGTATTCGCCAACACCGCTGCTGCCCTGCGCCAAGAACTCGCCACGCAGGTGACCAGTGATGGCGTCACCACCTTTGGTTCACTGAACGACGCACTTGCGATCGCCATCGACCTGTTCGACCCCACGGTGACCCACCAAGAAGTCGTGGTTCTTGCGAACACTCTCGATTTCGAGCAGCTGACCACCGAAGAGAGCCACCGGCTCATCGAACTCGCCTCACTCTTGCCTGGCCCTGCGACGATCGTTGTGGACTCGGCACTCGAGGGAACCCAGCTCACGCAGATCCTGAGCGGGACCGGCGTTTCGCTCACGGTTGCCAGCCCCGACGAGATCGACAATCTCCCTGTCCCCGAGCTGACAACGGATCTCGATGGTGTCACGCTCCCGCAGACGATTGAAGCCGTCCGGGGTGTTCCCGCCAATGTCCTCGCTGCGATCGACGCCAACCGACCAACAACTGCCGCTGTCACCTGGAGCATCAACGGCAAAGTCGTGGCGGTTGGCCAACGAACCTCGATCCCAACCGCCTCGCTCATCGAAGGCGCCCACGATCTCGTCGTCATTGCAGAGAGCCCGCGAACTGTCGTCACCACGATGTCAACGCTGGTGATCACGAGTGACGGAGATGGTCGCATCGATGGCGACGGTTGCCCGAACAACTTCGATATGTCGTTCGAAGACATCGATGGCGACGGCCTGCCCGCATCCTGCGACACCGACGACGACGGAGATGGCCTGCTCGACACGATCGACCCGTGCCCGACAGACCGAACCGACAACCTCCGCGACATCGATCTCGACCGTCTCCCAAATCGATGCGACGGCGACAACGCCGATGGCCCCCTCGCCGACCACGATGAGGATGGTGTTGCCGACATCGTCGACAACTGCGCCAAGGTCGCCCAAGGTGACCAGCTCGATGCCGACGACGACGGCATCGGCGATGCATGTGAAGGCCAGCTGAGCGTCGCCTGCACGATCTTTGGGACAAATGGAAACGACCGCATTCGGGGAACGACCGGACCAGACGTGATTTGTGCACTCGGTGGGGACGACATCGTCACGTCCCTCGGCGGTGGCGACATCATCTTTGGTGGTGACGGCAACGACCAACTGCATGGTGGTGGTGACGACGACCGCATCTACGGCGGAATCGGCGACGACGAGTTGCACGGCAACGGTGGCGCCGACGTCCTTCTCGGTGGCTTTGGCAACGACGTGCTCGTCGGTGGCTACGGCTCCGACACCATCTACGGCGATCGGGGCGGTGACACGATCGCAGGCGACTCGGGCGACGACATCTTGATCGGTGGGCGTGGCAACGATGTGATCAACGGTGGACCTGGTGCCGACACCATCGCAGGCGAACGAGGAAACGACACCATCGCAGGCGAGGAAGGCAACGACATCATCGACGGCGGGCCGGGCGTCGACACGATCGGCGGCGGACGAGGAAATGACATCATCGTGACGGTCGAGAGCTTCGACATCGTGCGGGGTGGATCCGAAGATGATCTGATCGACGCTGCGCCGATTCGTGTGACCTGATCGTGTGACGCAAAAACAGCACCGAGCCTGGGTAATTCTGGGTTGGTCGCTCTCAAATTAGGTCGAGCGTAACCGATACGGAACGTGTGCTCGACCGGCGAATAACGCTCTCTTTGGACAAACCAAACGAGCCTCGCCGCGTGCTCTTCGCGACTGCAGAGTACGCGCCGGTCGTCAAAGTTGGCGGCTTGAGCGAGGCGTCCAGCGGACTCGTTGGATGCCTTCGGTCGATGGGCCTCGATGTCGAGGTCGTGATGCCCGATTACGGGCTCATCGAACTTCTGGATGTCGTGGAGTCGATCCAAGAACACACCGAGGCCTGGGTTCGCCCGATGACCGTTCGGCGAGGATGGACGAGCGAGGCCGGTCCGCTGACACTGATCTCCTTCGACGGGTCACAACGATCGCACCCTTATGTCGATCGAGGAACGGGGGAAGGTTGGCCCGACAACGGCGACTTCTTCCTGCAATTCTCGGCTGCAGTCGCGCAGCTCGCGACCGACTGCGGGCACGAGATCCTGCACTGCAATGACTGGCACAGTGCATCGGCGATTGCACATCTGCCCGACGACATCGCCTCGGTACTGACTGTGCACAACCTCGCCCATCAAGGTGAGGCAGCACACAACTTCTGTGATGCGCTCGGCGTCCACGGCGCGGCGTACCTACAGAACGACCGATTCAACGCTCTCGCTGGCGGGATCAGCCTTGCCGACTCCGTGGTCATGGTCAGCGAAACGTACGCAGCAGAATCGGTCAGCGTCGAAGGTGGTTTCGGACTGCACGAGCGACTCGAAGCCCGAGGAGACGACCTCGTCGGCATTCGCAATGGCATCGACCTCGGACTGTGGCATCCCAACGAGGACCCGCTCCTTCCCGCAACGTTCGACTACCTCGACCTCGCAGGCAAAGACGTGTGCCGCAAGGAACTCCTTCACCTCGCCGGTTTGACCGACACGAAAGGACCCGTCATTGGACTCGTTGCCCGGTTCGTGCACCAGAAGGGAGTCGACCTCGCTCTGGAACTCGTGCCGTTTCTCGACAAGATGGGTGCCCGTTTGGTTCTCATCGGTTCGGGGTCGCCAGACATTGCGCAGCACGCACAACGAACAGCGGCCCGCAACCCCGAGCTCGTTTTCGCGTTCGACGAGTACGACGAACGCCTCGCACATCTCGTGGTCGCCGGCTCGGATCTACTCCTCGTGCCGAGCCGATTCGAGCCATGCGGGCTCACCCAGATGCAGGCGATGACGTGTGGAACGATCCCCGTCGTCACCGACGTTGGCGGCCTCCGCGACACGGTCACCGATACCGACCTTCGTCCTCGATCGGGGACCGGGTATGTCGCTGCGGAACCGACGGCGATAGCGATGCTCGACGCCGTTCACCGCGCCGTCCGTGGATGGTCGAATCCTCGCCGCCGAGCCTCTATCCAAAAGCGGGGCATGACCGCCGATTGGTCATGGGCCGAACCCGCCCAGCGGTACGAGTCGATCTACAACTCGATCGTGTGAACCCACGCGTTCACCAAGCGAGTCGTGTCACAGCATCAAATTCGGCAAGAATCGAGCAATGACTGTTACGCCGGACTCGCCAGACGTGCCCCTGCCTGAACCCGGTCGCTGGTTCGGAGCCGAGGACCAGTTCCTCTTCAACGCCGGAAACCACACGCGTCTCTGGGATGGTCTTGGCGCTCGCGTCGCTCATGTCGATGGCGTTGGTGGTGTTCGTTTTGCGGTCTGGGCACCGAACGCTGCGTCGGTCGGGGTGATCGGCGACTTCAACGGGTGGACCCACCCGGGCGAGGCACTCCGACCGGTCGGATCGAGTGGCGTGTGGGACGGTTTCATTCCTGGACTCGACGTGGGGACCCGCTACAAGTTTCGGGTCGAATCGTCGTACGGCACGGTCGTCGAGAAGGCCGATCCGATGTCGTTCAAATCGGAGTCGGCGCCGTCGACTGCATCGATCGTTTCCGATCTCACCCACACATGGTCCGACGACGAGTGGATGAAGACGCGCGGAGAACGGAATCGGTGGGACGAAGCCATCTCGGTCTACGAGGTACATCTCGGTTCGTGGCGACGCACCGGCACCGATCACCGGTCGCTGACCTATACAGAACACATCGACTCGCTGGTCGATCACGTGTCGTCGATGGGCTTCAGCCATGTCGAGTTCCTCCCCCTCACCGAACACCCGCTGTATGCGTCGTGGGGGTATCAGACCACCGGATATTTCGCGGCGACGTCTCGGTATGGCTCGCCAACCGAGCTCATGGATCTGATCAACGCATTTCATCGAGCAAACGTGGGCGTCATCCTCGATTGGGTGCCGTCGCACTTCCCGACCGACTCGTTCGCGCTCAACGCATTCGACGGGACATCGCTGTACGAACACTCCGACCCACGCGAGGGGTTTCACCCCGACTGGAAGAGTTCGATTTTCAACTATGGCCGACATGAGGTTCGCAGCTTTCTCCTGTCGAGCGCGCGGTTCTGGCTCGAGGCCTTCCACATCGACGGCATCCGAGTCGATGCGGTCGCGTCGATGTTGTATCGCGACTACAGCCGTGGCCAAGACTGGATTCCCAACCAGTACGGCGGTCGAGAGAATCTCGAAGCCATTTCGTTCCTGCAACAGCTGAACCACGAGATGTACTCGACGTTCCCCGACGTCATGATGATCGCCGAAGAGTCGACGGCGTGGCCCGGCGTGACAAAACCTACCGACCAGGGCGGTCTCGGGTTCGGCTACAAGTGGGACATGGGGTGGATGAACGACACCCTCGAGTACTTCGAAGAGGAACCAGTCCACCGCCGTTGGCACCACAACAAGTTGACATTTCGGTCGATCTACGGCTTCAGCGAGAACTTCATGCTTCCGCTCAGCCACGACGAAGTCGTTCACGGCAAAGGGTCGTTGCTCGCGAAGATGCCCGGCGACGACTGGCAGCGTTTTGCCAACCTGCGTTTGTTGCTCGGATGGCAATACGCCACACCTGGTAAGAAACTGGTTTTCATGGGCAGCGAACTCGCACCCTGGACGGAGTGGAACCACGACGAGGGCCTCCCCTGGCATCTCGCCAAGCAGGCCCCGCACGATGGGGTTCTGCAATGGATGGCGATGCTCAACAACCTCTATTCGTCTATTCCTGCGTTGCACCGGCTCGACACCGACGCTGCGGGTTTCGACTGGATCGACGGTGGTGACGCCGAGCGCAGCATCTTCACGTTCCTTCGATCAGACGGCGACGGTGACCTGGTGGTTGCCGCGATGAATGCCACGCCGGTCCCCCGCCACGATGTGATGACCGGCGTGCCGGTAGCTGGCCAATGGGATGTCGTCGTTTGTAGCGACGAAGGCAGATTCGGCGGCTCGGACTATGAGCAGACCAAGGTGTACACGACCACGAACGACACGCACAACACGTTCGACCACGCCCTCTGGCTCACCCTCCCACCACTCTCGATCACCTTCATCAGACTCCAGGGAGCAAAGCTCGCGTAGCGACCATGTCGGCTACCGCGAATCTCGACCGGAAGTGTCGAGAACAACAGTGACGCATGGCTGGTGTAGATGCGCTGCATGTCTTCCCGCACGGCACAACGTTCGAGGATGAACTGCGGGATACCCGACGGTTCGACCGCCGATGGTCTTCGCGCCATGCGCGAGGTTCTGGTCGAGTTGGGTGCGTCATGACTCCGCAGCTTCGTGACGGGTCGCCCAGATCGCTCCGCCGATCATCACTCCAAAGCCCGGTGCACCCCATACTGCACCCATGAGGCCTACACCGATGCCCGTCGCTGGGTCATCGAGTAGCCACCACATCGGCACGAACACTCCCAGGGTGAACACGATGGTGAGGACCACCATCGTCTTTGCGAAGATCCAACCGAGCGACATGGTCGACGGGCGTCGCTGCCCTACCCTGTGCGTCTCGGCCGCCGGAAGGCCGGCATGGACTGTGGTCATGGCTGCTCCATTCACTTGTGGCATTCGCTGATCTCGGGCCCCAAGGTTTCGCGGGGCCCACCCGATGTCTGGAAGAGATACCGCTGTTGCACCCGACCCATCGCGTGCGCTTGCTCTTTGGCGCGAGTCGCTACCGGGCCGGCCCACCGCTCGTCGATCGTGTCGTCGAACAGCTGAAGCCAGCGGTCGAACATTCGCGGCTGTATGCCGATGCACCGATCGACCTCTTGGTGAGCGCGCAGTGCGTTGCCGGTGTAGCCAGGTATTCCGTACAAGTTCCGAAGCCAAAACGACGTCAACTTGTCGAGATGATGGTTCCAATTCGGAGAGATGACCGAGTCGAACACCGGCCCGAGCAGATCATCTTGTATCACCGATGCGTAGAACCGACTCACCATCGTCGCCACGTCGTCACGCTCGAGGTCGGCGAGTGCGCCAACAGGCATTATGTGCTGTCCGAGCGACGGCTGGGGATGGTTTGTTTCCCGTGGCGACATATTTATAGTGTACACTAGAATTATTACAAGAGGTGAAAGTTGTCGGTGCCCCACGTGGCAACGGTGGTCAGATTCGGAGTAGGTCCGTCACCACACGCTGGCAGAGGACGGAATCACCCGGCAGCCGCCACGATGGGGATCGCGGAGTTTGAGCTCGACATTCTGGCCCTCCTCCATGTGACCGTCGATCAGCCCACGATGAATCTCACATACCACCGACGGCCCATCGCTGGCGACGTCGGCGAAAGGGCAATTGTGTAGCACGATCGAGCGCCCCGTCTTTTCAGGTTCGAAACCCCCGATCGCCAACTGGCGCAGAAGTGTGGTGATCGATGTCGATACGTCGACCTCTTCACGCTCCTGTCGGGATGATCGACGCCCGACGTCGTATGCGCTGTCACCGGTTTTTGCGACCTCGAGCAACAAACCCGCCAAGCGTTTATACGAACGAGTCGAATCACCAAAGGAGCGAAGTGCGTCCTCGCGAGCTGAATAGAGCAACCGGGGCCGGCCAGGCCGATCGCGAATCTCGCGCTCCTCGAGGATCAAGTCGCCCTCGACAAGCACCGCGAGGTGTTGGCGGACCGCGTTGTGGTTGAATCCAAGAAGCTCGGTCAGCTCCGCGATCGTGACCGGCGCTGCACTCTCGGCGATGTAGCGAAAGATGCGAAGCCGCGATGGGTCAGACAACGCCCGTGCGTGTCGCTGAAGCACGTCAGAAGCTGAACTGGAGGCCATGACCCCGAACGGTACATGGGTTTTTACAGCGTTGGACAGATTTACGACGCCCGAGTCATTGGAAGAACTGGTCAGACGAATGGGAGCGGGACTTCGCCTCGGAGGCTCGCGAGCTGATCGTTGGACCAGATCTTGTGCTTGAAGCGAGGGTTCTTCGACGACATGTCTATGAGATAGAGGCTGTCGTTGTCCGGTGTCGGAAACTCGAGAATGTCGGCGAGGTTGCGAGCCAGCCACGGCTCGATCTTGAGCACGACGAGCTTCTTGCGCAACCGGCCCTGCACATCCCGATTCAGAACGGTCGGCAGGGTGTTCAGGGTGAGGATCTCATCGATGGCCGGATTCGCCATTTTCTCTCGACCCTCAGAACTCGCATAGAAGTGCGACACGGCGAACACGGTGCGATTCAGCTTCGCCGACTTCAAGAACTCGCAGGACTTCACGACCGTCGAGCCGGTTCGCACCATGTCGTCGAAGAGGACGAGGTCGTGTCCGGCGATCTCGTCGATGCTGGTGTCGCTCTCAGGATCCAAGCTGATCTCGACGTCTCGTTCGCCGCTGCGTTTCTTGTCGAGAAGCACGAACTTGGCCTTCGGAAGTGCCAAGGTCTTGAACATCTCGTGGACGAATTCTCGAGCGCCCTTGTCCGGCGCACACAGCACGAGGCCGTCGCCATCCCCGTCGAAGTCGACGATGTTCGAGTTGTGCAGATAGTCGCCGTAGACGTCGTACGGAATGAGATTGTGGAATCGCCCCTCGAACACCTCGGTGAACTCGGCCTGGACCGCAACAGAGTGATTGTGCACCGTAACGACTCGGTCGACGCCAGCAAGACGAAGCATCTGGGCGTACAGCCGAGAAGAGAACGGTTGGCCATCGAATTTCTTCAGATCGTTGAGGTCTCGCTCGAAGTGGGTTGCTCCCTGGCTGGGACGTGGCCCCCGATCTTGCGCGCTGTAGAAGAGGTCGGGCTCGACGAGGACGACCGCCTCGGCGCCGTTGTCCTTGGCAGCCCGAGCGATCAGCAGGTTGCGCATCGCGAGTGCGTTGCGAGTCAGCGTCAAACTGGTCGTACTGACGATCACGATGGTCTTGCCATCGAGCCGATGACCGATCGCCGTCAGGTCACTTTCGTCGGAGATGAACCGGGGGCAGAACTCGCTGTTCGCAAACTCTTTCATGCTGATCGTGTCGGCGATGTCCTCGAACTGACCCAGGGCATAGGCGATGTCGATCGCGAACGGGTCGTCGGAAGCATTTCCCACGACGGTCACGTCGCCTGCAAGAACTGGTGGAGCCACGGTCACATCTCGCTCGGTCGTTGACGGAATGCACTCTAACAACCTGTGTCGCTGCTGACCCGTTGGCCCGTGTCGGTTACAGATGCAGATTGCGGCGCTCGAACGCCGAGATCGCCCCAACGCCGACGATGATCGTCGTGACGACGAGGAGGACGAAGTTGACCGCGCTGAAGTCGCCGGTGAGAGCCTCGCCTGCACCATGCCACGACCACGGGTTGATGTTCGAGAGCCAGCTCAACCCATCGATCAATTCAGCCAACGAATTCGCCAGAAAGGAGACGAGGATGAACATCCACCCGATGCCCGTGGCCATTCCTGGGGCGCCCGTGAGCGTCGACACCAACAATGCAACACTGCCGACGAGCATTCCGAACACCAACATGGGAAGCGTGGCAAGAACGATGCGATCGACTCCGACGTCAGCACCTGCGAGTGGCCCACCAATGAGCACACCGATGAACGACGCAAGCCCACCAACGGCTGCGACGGTCGCAACGAATGCCCACCACGAGCCCGCAAGCTGACGGCGGCTGAGCGGTTGGACAGCGAACACCACGAGCGTCTGGTCTCGTTCGGCTCGGGCGAGACTCGAGCCCGCAGCGATCGCAGCGCCAGCGATGAGAAGCGGTGCGATCAGGCTGTACACCTGACTCCGGATGTACCCCTCGGGACTGGCGATGTCGGCGTCACCGATGAAGGCCTTGTACGCGTCGGGCAGATCATCGGCGAGCCCCTGGAGCTGGTCGTCGAAACTCGGATACAAAGCGAGGTAACCAATCGACGTGAAGAGAAGGCCCGCGCAGATCGCCAGGACCAGGATCTTGCGAGAGCGCAGCAAATCGAGTGAGAGCGTCAACATCAGCCGACCTCCTCGTCGCCTCGATAGAGGGCCAAGAATGTCTCCTCGAGCTCGACTGGATGCGCCTCGATCGTGACGGCTCCAAGCTTTCCGGCGCGGCTGAGCAATGCAGCAACGGCTCCCCGGTACTGCACAGAAATCTCCCCATCACCGGCCACGCTGATGTTCTCGATGTTGGGGATCGAGTCGAAGTCAGCAGCCGTGACGGAGGGAGGATCGAAACGGAATCGCACGCGACGAACCGCTCGCTCTGCAAGGGCGGCCAGCGGAAGTTGTTCGACGAGCTTGGCGTTGCGAATGAATCCCACGTGATCGGCGACCGCCTCGACATCGTGGAGGGAGTGCGACGAAAGAAGCACGGTGCGACCCTCGTCGGCGATCTCGCGAAGCAGCACTCCTATCTCGCGCTGCAACAACGGGTCGAGCCCGTTCGTGGGTTCATCGAGAATGATCAATTCGGGTTCGTGCGCGAGTGCGGTGACGAGGCCGAGTTTCTGTCGGTTTCCCATCGAGAGTTCATGGCCCTTCTTCGAGAGGTCGAGACCCAGGCGCTCGGCGACCTGATGGCCGCGGTCGACCACGTCGGGTTGCTTTCGGAGGGCTGCCAGGAGCCTGAGCAACGACTCGCCGTTGTGATGTCGTGGGGCAGGTTGGTCAGAGGCCAAGACGCCGATTCGCCGATGGAGTGTCGTTGCCTGCGTCCACGGGTCGAGCCCGAGCACCGTGACAGATCCTCGCTGCGGTTTGACGAGTGCAGCGAGCATGCGAATAGCCGTTGACTTGCCCGCACCGTTCGGTCCGAGAAATCCGTAGACCTTCCCAGCGGGCACATCGAGATCGAGCCCGACCGCCCCAACGCCAGGGGCGTATTCGTACGTGAGTTCACTCGACGAAATCGCTGCGCTCACAGTGCACTCGTGACTTCGACGTCGGCGGCGACGTCGGCGATCCATGTCGAAAGCATGCGCAACACTCGCACATCGACGGGGCGCTTCACTTGTTTCTTGCACGTGCGTACCGTGGCCGGTTTAGCATCGCTGCGGAGTAAATGTGTCACATCGTCGAGGACCTGCCCGTCGCCTCTCCAGCGACCAGATCGATGATCTGATCGACATCGGCTGGATTGACCTGGACGTCCTTCGACCCGGCGCTCATCGAGGCGCAGCTTGCGAACGAAGCAAAACCTGGCCGACGTCGCGTTTTGTTGAACACGAGTGTGCTCCCAGGCGACACCTGAACTGTCCGCCTATGCCGCTTTCGCGACAATTTCGATCGGCGCAAGAACTCGCGATCGAACCGATGTCAAGAGATTCGCCAACATGCCAGGCCACTCTGCACCCATGAGGTGCGAAAGATTCACCGCGGGCGGGTTGTCGCCGACATGCTGCAACGCACGTTCGACAAGGGCCGTTCGATCGATCGGCTCACTTGGTGCGAGGCCAACGGCGTCCATGGCTTCCACGTATTCACCGGGCCGCGCCAAAAAGCTCGTCGACGGCTCAGTCGCCCAGGGCATCGGATAGGTGATTTCACCCTCGCCGCCACGCATGATGTCGTAGACGTGGAGCGTCCCGCCAGGCCGCAGAACTCGGGCGAGCTCGCCAAATAGCGTCTCTTTTTGCGCAATGTTCATGCCGACATGGACCAACATGACCGCGTCGAACTCGTCGTCGCGGAACCCCAACGCGGTCGCGTCAGCTACGTCAAAGTTGGTCTGATCGCCAAGACCGACCATCTCACTCAACTGCCTCGCAGTGTCAATGAAGACCGGAGTCAGATCTACCCC
>RCMY010001577.1_pt1 | contig 22608 bp, 26 predicted proteins | sample 2041341 | NCBI WGS metagenome assembly RCMY01 (sample SAMN09708234, study PRJNA481090) | Marine sediment metagenome, whole genome shotgun sequencing project.
GACTACCTGGCGCTGCAGCTAACCGGCATGCAGCATGAAGTATTCGCGTGTTTATTCGTCGATGCGCAAAATCAGCTGTTGGGGTACGAGCAGTTGTTCGAAGGTACCTTGGACGGTGCCAGCGTATATCCGCGTGAGGTAGTCAAGCGCGTGCTGCATTACAACGCGGCGGCAGTCATTTTTGCACACAACCACCCGTCAGGCATTGCCGAGCCCAGTCAGGCTGATCATCGCATTACCGAGCGCTTAAAGCAGGCGTTGGGATTAATTGACGTGCGCGTGCTGGATCATCTGATTGTCGCCAACGGCGACACGGTATCGTTGGAAAGAGGCTGGCTTTGATTTCTTACAGGCCTCGAGGCTAGCCCTGGGGTTCAGTCGCGCGTCATAGTCACCGACGATTTATCGGAGTTGGCGAATGCGCGGTCTGACGACGCTCACATTCTGGACACCAGCTGCCACGCAGTACTTTGCCCAGCTGTGCATGCCATCGATGACCATGCTGACAGCTCCATACAAGCACATCGGTAGCGCCAGAGCAGTCGGTGGAGAGGCACTCGCCGCCTTTCGAGAAGGCGCGTCTGCGCTTTAACCAGGTAATAAGGATCTTTGGAGGATGAGATCATAGTAGTCAGGTCCGCGCTATTATCAGTTGCAGTGTGATCTGCGTCACATAAAAATTAAGCATAGATCACAATGGTCAATAATTGATCAGTATAACGACGAATGGTTGCGTATTGATTAGCTGGTCGTCTGTGAGGTGCGATTGGCGAGGCGCTATTGCACGGATATTGCAGATAACATTGCTAATTGGTCGTATTTTTGATATAAAGCTGCGCTCTTTTTCGCCGTCTTAAAGTCGGTTTAGTGGGTATGGGTAGGAGAAAGCCATGTCGAGAACATGTCAGGTAACGGGTAAGAAGCCGATGTCAGGCAACAACGTGTCGCACGCGAAGAATCGCACCAGGCGACGTTTTTTACCGAACTTGCATACACATCGCTTTTGGATCGAGTCCGAAAAACGCTTTGTGAAATTGCGGGTGTCGAACAAGGGTTTGCGAATTATCGACAAACTGGGAATTCACAGGTGCTGGCCGATATTCGCGGCCGCGGCGAGCAGGTGTAGGGGAATACTATGCGCGAGAAGATACGACTGGTTTCATCGGCCGGCACGGGTCATTTTTACACGACCGACAAGAACAAACGCACCATGCCCGATAAAATGGAGATCAAGAAATTTGATCCCGTAGTACGTAAGCATGTGATGTACAAAGAAGCCAAAATCAAATAAGGCTTGTTGTGATTACAAAGAACCCGGCATCTCGCCGGGTTTTTTGGTTCCGGGTGGCGTTCAGAAGCGTTGCAGCAGCAAATTGCCGCAGCGATCGCGCTCTACGCTCCATCCGGGCGCTACCAAAGTCGTCGCTGTTTTATCGGTCACAATCAGTGGCCCGGCACGCGATTCCCCCGCTGCCAGCTGACGGCGTTGGATAACCGCCACGTTCCTCTCTAACAGCGGCAGATGCGATTCACCCGCCTGTGCGGCTTGGTAATCAAGATCTGGAACGTCAATCGCCGCTGCCGCAACGCGTAAACCCGCGCGTAGCGTGACCAACTCTACCGGTAGGCTCATGCGGTGACCAAAGCGCTTTTCATGCGCTTGATGAAATGTCGCTGCTACCGTCTGCAGTGCTGCAAAATCCACGTTTAAGGTATACGACTGACCCAAATATCGGCAGTCCAGCGTGCGTTGCGATTGAATCGCAGCCAGGTCACAGCCTTCTTCTTGCAGTTGCTCGCGGCCGCCGCTTTCCAGCTCAGCGAATGCACTGTCAATGGTCGCCACATCCAGGTCTGCCAGCAACCCCGGTTTGCTCAGCGATAGCTGCCGTTCGCGCGGCGCGACCAGCATTCCCAGTGCCGACAGCACGCCGCCATTCAGCGGCACCATAGCGCTGCGCATGGCCAGGCTGTCGGCCAGGGCGCAGGCGTGCAGGCCGCCGGCACCGCCAAAGCTGCACAGTGTAAACGCTGCAGGATCGTAGCCGCGCTGCACCGAAATCAGCCGCAGCGCGCGTGTCATATGTTCATTAGCGATGCGGATGATGCCCTCTGCAGCAGCTACCACGCTCAGTTGCAGCGCCTCGGCCAATGGTTGTATGGCGCGCACGGCGGCCTCTCTGTCCAGCTGCATATTGCCGGCTAACGGCATGTCGCTGGGCAGTTGGCCAAGCACCACATGTGCATCGGTTACGGTAGGTTGTGTGCCACCGCGGCTATAGGCAGCAGGTCCCGGGTCAGCGCCGGCGGATTGCGGCCCAACGTGCAATGCACCGCCGCTGTCAAGACGAGCAATCGAGCCGCCGCCGGCACCAATGGTGTGCATATCCACCATCGGCACGGCCACCGGCCAAGCACCGAGTTTGCCTTCGGTGGTGAGTTCAACGTCGCCGTTGAGTAAGGCTACATCGGTTGATGTGCCGCCCATGTCGAAGCTGAGCAGACGCTCAAGGCCGCTGCGTTTGCCGCTCCATAGCGCACCGCGCAGGCCACCCGCCGGGCCGGAGAGCAGCAGGTTGACGGCGCGCCTGGACGCATGCTGCACAGCGATCGTGCCGCCTGACGACTGCATCATAGTGATTTGGGTCTGTGGCAGTGCATCTGCCAGCCGGCTCAAATAGCGTTGCACGATAGGGCCTAGCCAGGCGTTTAGCCAGGTCGCCATGCCGCGCTCGTATTCTTTGTATTCGGGCAATATTTCTGACGAGCAGCTGGCAAACATGGTCTCGGGAATGACCGCAGCGATGGCGCGCTCGTGTTGATCATTGAGAAAAGAGAACAACAGATTGATGGCCACTGCCTGCGGCGCGAGGTCGAGCAGCTGCAGTCGTAGCTGCTCCAGATCGTCTGCCAAAAGGGGGGTGATAATGTTGCCTTGGGAGTCCACGCGGCAGTCGACTTCCAGGCACAAGTCCTGGTTGAGGGGTGCTTGCTCCGTTTGCGGCGTTAAATCGTACAGCTTATTGCGGGTCTGGCGGCCAATGCTAAGCAGGTCGCGGAAGCCTTTGTTGGTGATGAAAGCCGTGCGCGCGCCCTTGCGCTCCAGTGCCGCGTTGGTAGCGACGGTGCTGCCGTGGATAATCAGCAGGTCGCCACCGTTAACGGACTCGTCCAGACCTAGCTCCCTGACGCCCTGCAAAATAGCCTGCTCGGGTGCCGCCGGGGTAGACAGTACTTTGTGAATGTGCAGCTCACCCGCAACGTATAGGGCAAAATCGGTAAAGGTTCCGCCGGTGTCGACGCCAAGTAATTTCATAGGCCAAAGTCAGGTTAGCAAGCTTTTATTCTATGTGACCTGTTTGTATATTGATATTACTATGCCCGCCTTATAGAGCTAACCCAATCAGTTATGCCAGAATTACCGGAAGTCGAAACCACGCGCCGTGGCATTGCGCCACACATTGAAGGCCAGGCAGTTGCTGCTGTGTATGTGCGTGAGCGACGCTTGCGCTGGCCGGTTCCTGCGGGGCTCGAGGCGACGCTGCGCGGCCAATGTCTGCACCGGGTTGCACGCCGCGCGAAGTACCTGGTGATGCAATTTGACAGCGGCTGGCTGCTGCTGCACCTCGGCATGTCTGGCAGTTTGCGAATAGTTGATCCGGGGCAAGCCATAGGCAAGCACGACCATATCGACTTCGCTTTTCAGAATGGAAAAGTCCTGCGTTTCTGTGACCCGCGCCGTTTCGGCTCGGTGCACTGGCAAACAGCATCACCAGAACTGCATCCGCTGCTGGAAAAGTTGGGGCCGGAACCACTGCAAGATGGCTTTAGTGCAGAGTATTTGTACGCGCAGTCGCGTAACAAGGGTGTTGCAGTAAAAAGTTTTATCATGAACAGCCATGTCGTGGTTGGTGTGGGAAACATTTACGCCAATGAAGCGCTGTATAGGGCCGGTGTGCGGCCAACTCGTGCCGCCGGGCGCATTGCTTTGCCACGCTATGAGCGTTTAGTGGCTGAAATCAAGGCTGTTCTGCGTGAGGCGATTGCCGAGGGTGGCACGACGCTGCGTGATTTCGTGGGTGGCGATGGCCAGGCCGGCTATTTCCGCGTCGCTTTGCAGGCATATGGGCGTGCTGGCGAACCCTGTTTAACGTGTAGCCGGCCCCTCGATAGCATTCGTCTTGGTCAGCGCGCCACGGTTTTTTGCGCAAAATGCCAGACATAACCGCAGCAAACCGGGCAAACACCATAAAGTACGGCTATGCTTCTTTTTACTACGAATTTTATTTGCGTTTGATGACCGAGCAGCGAATATGAGCTATCAATTGGAGATCACTATGAAGCCTGCATCACGGCACCCCTCGAAAGCGACCCGTTTAGCAACCCTATTGCTGAGTATCACCTTGCTGCTGCCTGGTGTCAGTTTTGCTCAGGCAATCGATGAAGACCCGGCGGCATTTGCCATGGCGGCTGATCTTGTTATAGCGCGCCCGTTATTGTTAGCAACAACCGTTGCCGGCGCGGCCGTGTACCTGGTCAGCTTGCCGTTTACGCTGGCTGGCGGTAATGCCAAGCAAGCGGGTAAATCACTGGTTGTTAAGCCAGCGAAAGCGACGTTTGTGCGCTGCCTTGGCTGTGTTACTTCGGGTTATAAGAAAGACATCAAGTAAAGTCAGCTTTACCGCACGCGACGGTGGATCAATATTAATCCATCGTCCGTTGTGCCCAAGAAGCGCGCTAGCCTTAGCTTACGCCTTATTTTGGCGACTACTCGGCTTGCTCGGCAAACCGCTGCAGCACCGCTTCATTTACCACCTTTGGTACAAACTTGCTGATATCGCCGCCGAGTGATGCAATCTCCTTCACTAGCGACGACGATATGTACGATAAATGATCTGCGGGTGTGAGAAACACTGTTTCCACGTCGGGATAGATTGCGCGATTCATATTGGCCAGCTGAAATTCGTACTCAAAGTCTGACACCGCACGCAGCCCACGCAGAATGGTCGCGTCGCATTGCCGCGCAAAATCGCCCAGCAGCACGGTAAATCCGCATACCTCAACATCTCCTTCTGTTCCTACAAGCGCCTGTTTGCACAGGTCGACACGCTCTTCCATGGTGAACAGGGGCGATTTTTTTTCATTTCTCGCGACCGCGATAATCAGCTTGTCGAACAACTTGCTGGCGCGTTGCACCAGGTCAATGTGGCCGTTGGTGAAGGGGTCGAAGGTGCCGGCGTATATTACAGTTCTCATTCGCTAAGTGTCCTGATGAAAGATTGCGCAGTTTGGCGCGTTTTTTCGCGCATTATAACGGCGCAGGGCAGGCAGGGATAGCGTGCCTTTGCACGCAAAACAAACAGTAACGATTGTTGCCGGCCTGTTTCTCGCGGTGTAGCCGCCACTGCGGCGGCGCTGGTATTACAGTTTGCCGCGGCGCTTCGGTATAAATCCAGCTACCTTCGCTAACTGCCTGGCTGTGCTGCAGCGTTGCCAGCATCGGCTCGAGCAGCGCCTGTTGGTACGGTGGGTCGACAAACACAATGTCGTAGGGGGCAGCGAAATTCGTTGCGCTTAACCAGGCAAGCGCATCGGCACGCACAAACTGCAGCTGGTCGCATGCCAACAGTGCGCGATTGCGTGCGATGCTTTGCTCGACCGCAGGCGATTTATCCACTAATGTGGCGCTAGCAGCGCCGCGTGACAGGCATTCGAAACCAAGCGCGCCACTGCCGCAATACAAGTCAAGACAGCGCGCGCTCTGCATGTGAGGTGCCAGCCAATTGAACAGCGTTTCGCGTATGCGATCGGGAGTGGGGCGCAGTCCAGCAATATTTGCAAATTCAAGTTTGCGGCCACGCCATTCACCACCGATAATACGCAGCTTTGCCATGCCCTGACTGTGTGATTTTGATCTCGCCATGCAGGGATTATAGGCTAGCGGAAGAGACGGTTGTCGTATGAAGTTGTTTAGTAAAAAGCAGAAAACCCCGGCGGCCGCTGCGGCAGAAGATCCCGCGAATAAAACGCTGACGGATAGTCAAAGGGTCGAGGCCGAGCGCAAGCGAATGCAAGATGCCGCTGCAGCGCAGCTGCCACCAGAAATACTGGCACAGCTAGAGCCTAGGTCTACCGTACTCTCGCAGCCTGAGCCGCAACCAGTTCCTCGGCCCACTACTGTTCCCCAATCCTCTGCACAGCCACAGCCAGCGCCACCTACCGCTGATATGCCGGCAGTAGCGCCGGCTCAAGCTGCAACCAAGGAAGGCTTATTCGGCCGCTTGAAGAAAGGCCTGCGTCGCACCGGCAGTGGCTTAAGCGATGGCATGGGTGAGCTGTTTTTGGGTAAAAAAGAGATCGATGACGAATTGCTCGAAGAATTGGAAACGCTGTTGATAATGGCCGACGTCGGCATAGAAGCGACCATCGACATTATCGACAACCTTACCAAACGGGTAAAGCGCAAAGAGCTGAAAGACGCTAAGTCGCTGCAGCAAGCTTTGCAGGCTGAGTTACAGGCTCTGCTTGAGCCACACGCAAAGCCGCTGGTAGTCGATACGCAGAAAAGACCGTTTGTTATTTTGATGGTTGGCGTCAATGGTGCCGGTAAGACGACTACCATCGGCAAATTAGCGCAGCGCTTTCAGGCTCAAGGCCGTTCGGTAATGCTCGCCGCCGGCGATACTTTTCGCGCCGCTGCCGTCGAGCAGTTACAGGTGTGGGGTGAACGCAATAATGTGCCGGTGATTGCCCAGCACAGCGGTGCTGACAGTGCCTCGGTAATTTTTGACGCGCTGCAGGCCGCACAGTCACGTGACGTTGATGTGTTAATAGCCGACACCGCCGGCCGCTTGCACAACAAAGACCACCTGATGGATGAGCTAAAAAAAGTTGTGCGCGTTATGGGCAAGCTCGACGCGCAGGCACCGCATGAAATTATGCTGGTGCTGGATGCCGGCACCGGGCAAAACGCCCTGAGTCAGGCGCAACATTTTCAGGCCGCCGTTGGCGTTAGCGGCATCACGTTGACCAAGCTCGACGGCACAGCCAAAGGCGGCATCATCTTCGCGATTGCGAAAAACCTGCAGCTACCGATTCGCTTCATCGGCATCGGTGAACAGGCCGACGACTTACGCGTATTCGAAGCGAAAGACTTTGTCACCGCTTTGTTTTCAAGTCAGTAGGCCATGATTGAATTTGATCGGGTCAGCAAGCGCTACGACAATGGCTATGAAGCCTTGCTCGATCTGTCGTTTCGCATCGAACGCAACGAGATGGTATTTCTTACCGGCCGTTCGGGCGCCGGTAAAAGCACGTTGCTAAAGCTGATTATGCTAATGGAGCGCGCCACGCAGGGTGAGGTGCGCATTGCCGGGCAAAATCTGAATGCGATGTCGGCGCGGCAGATTCCGTATTTGCGCCGCGAGATAGGTGTGGTATTTCAAAATCATCAACTGTTATTCGACCGCAGCGTGTTCGACAACGTCGCCCTGCCGCTGCACATTGCCGGCTATCGGGCCCGCGAGGTAGGTCGCCGGGTGCGCGCTGCGTTGGCCAAGGTGGGTTTGGAGCGCTATGAAAGACAAAACCCACTGACTTTGTCTGGCGGTGAACAGCAGCGGGTCGGTATCGCACGTGCGGTGGTTAACAAGCCCAGTCTGTTGCTGGCTGACGAGCCGACCGGCAACCTCGATCCTGGATTGTCTGCCGATGTGATGCGCTTGTTTGAGCAGTTTAACCAAGTGGGTGTGACGATATTGATCGCCTCGCATGATCTATCGCTGATCGCGCGCTTGCAGCATCGCACCATCACCTTGCGTGACGGTCGTCTGCTTTCTTCTGCTGTGAATCCTGGCAATGTCCGATAATTATCAGCGCCCCGCGCGGCGCACCGAACGGTCGCGGGCGGCAGGTGCCAGTATATTGGAGGCGCGCTGGACCACGCGCTTAAAATCGTGGGTGTTGCATCATCGTCAAACCGCGAAAGAAAGCGCGCGCCGGCTGGTACAAGCCCCATGGTCAACATTTGCAACCTGCCTGGTCATTGGTATTGCGCTGGCACTACCAAGCGGTTTGTACGTGTTGTTAAAAAATGTCGAAGATTTGAGCGATGGCTGGCAGGGCGCGGCACAGATTACGCTGTACTTACGCGATGCGGTTAATGAGGCCGATGGGAAAAAACTGGCTGGCGAGCTGAGTAGCCGTGACGCGGTAGCAACGGCAGACTATGTTACGCGCGAGCAAACGCTGGCTGAGTTTAAACACCAGTCGGGCTTTGGCGAGATTATCGATAGCCTGGACAGCAACCCCTTACCGGCGGTGATAACCGTAGTGCTGGCCGACCTGCCTGATCTGCCGAAGCTGAGCGAGCAGCTGCTGGCAGAACTTGATCAGCTTGAGCCGGTGGAGTCGGCGCAGCTTGATTTGGCCTGGCTGCAGCGTCTCTACCAAATGATGGAGCTGGGTCGGCGTTTTGCCTGGGTAATGGCGGCTCTGCTAGCGCTGGGTGTCGTGTTAATCATCGGTAATACCATTCGCCTCAGCATCGAGAGCCGGCGTGCAGAAATTGTTGTGGTCAAACTGGTAGGCGGCACCAACGCTTTCGTGCGTCGTCCGTTTTTGTATTACGGGCTTTGGTATGGTTTTGGCGGAGCGCTGTGCGCATCGCTGGTGCTATTAATCGCGTATTATTGGCTACAGACGCCGTTAACGGCGTTAGCCACACTTTATGCCAATGAGGCTGATTTCAGCGGGCTTGGCTTGCGCGATACGCTATTAATGTGGCTGACAGCATGCGTACTGGGTGTGTTCGGCGCCTGGCTTGCTGTGGCTCAGCATTTGGGGGCGATTGAGCCGCGCTGAGATACTGGATACAAGCCATTGTGTAACTAATGCAACGTGTTGCGCAATAATCCACCGAATTTTTCACTGTAGTAACTGAAAACGTTACTATTTTACACACACAGGAACTTCAGGCGTATTAGCACTCTAAACTGGAGAGTGCTAAAATAGTACAGATTGTGATTACGCGCAGTAAATATTGGGAGATCTATTTATGACCAACGACCTACAGACAACACAGTTGCTTGTACCGGGTGCCAGTCTGTCGAGTTATATTCAAAACGTCAGCGCGGTGCCGATTCTGACCCAGGAGCGCGAAAGTGAACTCGCCAGAGCCCTGCATTATGACGGCGATCTCAATGCGGCGCGTGAACTGGTAATGGCGCATCTGCGTTTTGTTGTGCATATTGCAAAATCTTACACGGGTTACGGTTTGTCGCAAGCCGATCTTATTCAGGAAGGCAACGTCGGCCTGATGAAAGCTGTCAAACGTTTCGACCCGGAACGCGGCGTACGCCTGGTGTCCTTCGCCGTGCATTGGATTAAAGCCGAAATACACGAATATGTCATCCGCAACTGGCGCATCGTCAAGATTGCCACCACCAAGGCGCAGCGCAAATTATTCTTCAACCTGCGTAGCAGTAAACGGCGGCTGGCGTGGCTGACGCACGACGAGGCGAAGGCGGTAGCCCAGGACCTTGGCGTTGAACTAAAAGACGTGCAGCAGATGGAAGGTCGCCTAACGTCAATGGATGTCGCTTTCGACGGCGCACCGGACGAAGACGATGAGCGAGCTTACGCTCCCATGCATTATCTGGAAGATCAGCAAGCCGACCCGGCCACCAGCCTGGAGCAGGCCGATTGGGAGGAAAACAGCAACAACGGCCTGTACGCCGCGCTGGAAAATCTCGATGATCGCAGTCGCGATATCGTCCAGCAACGCTGGTTAAGCGAGGCGAAGGCCACTTTGCATGAGCTGGCAAAAAAATATAACGTCTCGGCCGAACGCATACGTCAATTGGAGCAAAATGCCATGCAGAAAGTGAAGGTTAGTTTGGCCGCTTAAGCAACGACAGTTCGATTAAAGCCCGCCGCCGGCGGGCTTTTTGCGTTTCTAGACGATGGTATGCAGGCGATTTGGAGTTCGAACAATGGCGAAATTCTATTTACTGTCAGGCGGTGTGCTGGGCTTTTTGGCGGTAGCCTTAGGCGCGTTTGGTGCACATGGGTTAAAAAGCCGTCTCAGCGAAGCTATGCTTGCCGTGTTTCAAACCGGCGTCACGTATCATATGTCGCACGCGCTGGCATTGTTGCTAACGGCCACGTTGATGTTGCATTGGCCACAGTCGCTTGCCCTGAAGTGGACGGCGGCCTGTTTTCTGCTGGGCGTGCTGGTTTTTTCCGGGTCGCTGTACGCGCTGAGCGTGACCGGCATCCGCTGGCTGGGAGCAATTACGCCGCTTGGCGGTTTGACCCTGTTGGTGGGTTGGGCGGCATTTATATACGCGGTGTACAACAACGCATGAACGATGCGGCCAATAGTAGCGCCAGGCACCGGCCTATTCGCAGCTTCGTGCTGCGCGGCGGCCGCATCACCGACGGCCAGCGCAAGGCTTTTGAAGCCAACTGGCCGCGCTATGGCCTCGAACCCGACGACGGCTTAATCGACTATGCCGATCTGTTTCAGCGCCAGGCGAATACGCTACTGGAAATCGGTTTCGGCATGGGCGATTCGCTGCTGCAAATGGCGCAGGCCGCGCCTGAAAGCAACTTTATTGGGGTGGAAGTACATTCGCCCGGCGTCGGCCGGCTGCTGGCAGATATCGAGCGCGCGCAGTTAACGAACCTGCGTGTTTATCAGGCCGATGCGGTCGACGTGCTGCAACGGTGCATAGCGGATGCCAGCCTCACCTGCGTGCAAATCTTTTTCCCCGACCCCTGGCACAAAAAGCGCCATCATAAACGCCGGTTAATCCAACCTGAGTTCGTGGCATTGGTAAGCAGCAAATTGGCTGAGCATGGCGTTTTGCATATCGCTACCGACTGGCAGCCCTATGCCGAGCATTGTATGCAGGTGTTGCGGGCTAATCGGCAATTGCACAATACCGCCGGCAGCGACAGCTTCGTGCCTCGCCCCGAGCGTCGCCCATTGACCAAGTTCGAGCAACGCGGTCAGCGCTTGGGGCATGGGGTGTGGGATCTTGTTTTTGAGCGCAAAAGTTCATAGGTTGATGGTCAGCTGCGACACTTGATCAGCAAGCGAGCGGGGTGGTGAGCGGATTGCGCCGCTACTGAACAGGGAAGCCGTAGGCATTGATGCAGCAGGGCGAAGTCATTGCCTAAATAAAAACTTCCAGCAAGTCATTTAGAAAGCGCCGGCCGAGCGTTGTGGTACGGATGCGTCCGCCTTCGGAATAAAGCAATTGCTGCTCAACCAGATCTTTCAGCTGCGGTTCAATAACCCGCACGGGCAGGCCTGTGCGTTGTTCGAACAAGGCAGCTTGAAACCCTGCGTTCAAGCGCAGAGCGTTCATTAGAAACTCAAACGGCAGCTCCGCTTGGTTCAGCGTTCGCTCGCCTGCCAGCATTGTGGTGGTGGTGTGCATATAAGCGTCGGGTTGGCGCATTTTCCAGTAGCGTGAAATGGTCTCGGTGGTGCTGATTTTTGCATGCGCACCGGCACCAAGACCAAGGTAGTCACCAAATTGCCAGTAATTAAGGTTATGCTCGCTGGCCGCACCAGGCTGACTCCAGGCGGAAACTTCGTATTGCAAAAAGCCATTATCGAGTAGCAATTGCCTGCCGCGTTCATCAATCGCGGCGAGGGTCGCCTCGTCAGGCAGGGTTGGCGGCTGGCTGTAAAACCGTGTGTTAGGCTCAATGGTCAGTTGATACCAGGAAACATGCGCTGCCCCATAAGCCAGCGCACGCTGAAGATCGGCGATGGCATCATCACCGGTCTGCGCGGGCAAGCCGTGCATCAAATCGATATTCCATTTGTCGAACCCGGCTGCAATAACTTCCGCTATCGCCGTGCCCGCTTGCGCCGCGCTGTGAATTCGCCCCAGTGTTTGCAGGTGAATATCATTAAAGCTTTGCACGCCAAGCGATATGCGATTGATGCCGGCGGCTTTGAAGCCGATGAATTTGCCGCGCTCTATCGTGCCCGGGTTGGCTTCAAGGGTAATCTCTGCCCTGCTGCTTATGTCTAATTCTGTGTGCAGCAGGTCTAACACGCTAGCTATGCCGGCGACCGAGAACAGGCTGGGCGTGCCGCCGCCGATAAATACCGACGTAATCTCGCGGCCTTGCACCTGCGGCAAATCGTTGTGCAGGTCACGCCGTAAGGCGGCAATATACTCGGCTTCGGGCAGCGCGCCGGTCGCAGCATGCGAATTAAAGTCGCAGTAAGGGCACTTCTTCGCGCACCAGGGTAAATGCACGTAAATGCTGAGCGGCGGTAGCTCGACTAGCTTCAAGCGCGAGGGCTTTTTTCAAGCGCGAGGGCTTTTGTGAGTAGTTGCAAGGCCTGGCCGCGATGGCTGATTTTGTTCTTCACGTCGCGTGGCAGCTGGGCGGCAGAACAATGTTGGCCAGGCACCAAAAATAGCGGGTCGTAACCAAAGCCGTCTTCGCCTTGCGCAGAGGGTAATATTTCACCGTGCCAGCTACCCTCGCAAATAATAGGTACCGGGTCCTGCGCATAGCGCATAAATACCAGCGCGCAACGAAAATAGGCACGCCGCTGCTCTGCGGTGAGGTCTTGCATGGTGTGCAGCAACTTTTCGATGTTGTCGGCGTCGCTAGCGTTTTCACCCGCGTAGCGGGCCGAATAAATACCGGGCGCTCCCTGCAAAGCCGCGACGACCAGGCCGGAATCGTCAGCAATCGCCGGCAGCCCGGACTTCTCGCACGCGTGCCGCGCCTTGATCAGCGCGTTTTCAACGAACGTCAGCCCGTCTTCCACTGCGTCTGCAATACCTAACTCGGTCTGCGGCACCACGTTAATGTCGCTACTCGCCAGCATGGCCTGTAATTCTCGTAACTTACCAGCGTTGGAGCTTGCGAGCACCACCCGTTGTACGCCCATCAGTCGACGTACAGCGTTTGCTTGAACTCAAGGGTAAAGCTTTCTTCCGCGCCGATTTTTATGTCGATCGCAAAGCGGGAAAACTCTTCGTTAATGACTTTGAATTCGCTGATGTAGTAAATAGCGTCCTGCTCTTTGACTTCAGTGAATTTCAAGTCGTAAGGCCGCATCAAATCATGGCGTACACCTGTCAGTTCGGCTTGTTGCGCCTGCGTTTCCTGCTCGCCAGTGCGTTTTCTAATGGCGATATTCAAGAGCATGCGATTGTCGGCACGCACGATGTCGTACACCTTGGCAACCTGCGGCGGAATGTGGCGCGTATTAACCAGGCTGTAATGTACCTCGTAATCACCGAACTGCTGCATTTGTTCCGCTTGCGCCAGATTAAGCACCGCTAAACATAGCAGGCTGCCGAACAGAAACTTTTTCATTTACTGATCCGATAAATTGCGTTGACGGCAAATAAGTTAGGCCAGCGTTTGGCCAGCCACGGGCTGCGATCTTTCATGTTGACGAAAGCCCGGTCGAGAATGCGAATAGACATGTCGGCACACAGCGCTTCAAAGTCGCGCACCGTGCAGAAGTGAATATTCGGCGTGTCGTACCAGGAGTAAGGCATAAACTTTGACACCGGCATTCTGCCGCGCGTTCCCAGATAATAACGACAGCGCCAGTGCGCGAAGTTTGGGAAGATAATAACGCCTTCCTGACCAATGCGCAGCATCTCCGCAACCGCCATATGCGGATAATGCACTGCCTGCAAGGCTTGCGACATGATGACCGTATCGAAACTGGCGTCGGCAAAATTTCCCAAACCTGCGTCGATGTTTTGTTCAATGACGTTGATACCATTGCCAATGGCCTGGGTGATCTTGGCGTAGTCTATTTCCAGCCCGTAACCGGTGACGTTTTTGGTTTGCATCAGCGAGCGGAGCAGGTTGCCGTCACCGCAGCCGAGGTCGAGTACGCTGGCATTGGGTTTAATCCAGCGTTCGATAATGTCGGTTGTAGTACTCATACAGTCGATTGCTTAACGCGCTGCATGTAAGTAGAGAACACTTCGAGGTAGCGCGGAATGGGCATCAAAAACCCGTCGTGGCCTTCTTTAGCGATAACTTCGGCGTAGCTTACTGCTTTTTGCGCGCCGATTAGCGCATTGTAAATTTCGCGCGAGCGCTCGGGGGCGAAGCGCCAATCGCTGGTGAAAGATATCAGCATAAAGTCGCACACGGCGTGGCTAAAGGCGCGCACCGGATCGTCGCCATACTCGCGAGCTAAATCGAAGTAATCCAGCGCGTGAGTCATCAATAGGTAAGTGTTGGCATCGAAGTTATCCGAGAAGGTGTCACCCTGGTAGCGTAAATAGCTTTGCACCTGAAATTCAATGGCTTCGTTGTCGCCCGCCGCAAAGCTACCCGAGCGTAACGCGCGGCCAAATTTATTGCCCATCGCCTCATCGGAGAGGTAGGTGATGTGGCCGATCATGCGGGCTATTGCCAGACCGCGCTTTGGATTAGTGCCGTGCTTAAGATAATGGCCGTCTTTGAACTCGGGATCAGACATAATCGCCTGCCGCGCGGTTTCGTTAAATGCGATATTCTGTGCCGTCAGTTTCATGGCTGATGCGATAACGACTGCGTGACGTAAGCGTTGCGGATACTCCAGCGCCCAGCGCAGCGCCTGCATGCCGCCCAGGCTGCCACCTACCACAGCCGCCCACTGATCTATGCCCAGCAGGTCGGCCAGCCGCGCCTGGCAGTGAACCCAGTCGCGCGCCCGCAGCGGCGGAAAGTCCGGGCCATAAATTTTATTGGTTTCCGGGTTGATACTGCGTGGTCCCGTGCTGCCGCCACAGCCGCCGATATTGTTCGAACTCACGACGAAGAAGTCGTTGGTATCGATGGCCTTGCCCGGGCCAATGCAGCTGTCCCACCAGCCCGGTTTACGATCATCAACGCTATGGTAGCCGGCGGCGTGGTGATTGCTGCTTAAGGCGTGGCAAACGAGTACCGCGTTGCTTTTGGTGGCGTTCAGTTCGCCGTATGTTTCGTAGACTAATTCATACTCAGGCAGCGTGTAGCCACAGAACAGCGTCAGCGGTTCGGTGAAACGTTGCGTAATCGGTTTTACCAGGCCAACCGAATCGTTGGGAATTTGTGCAGCCATTTATTGCGCTTTTATTCTGCTGCCACTGGCTTATATACCGAGAACAAATCGCGACGGCAATGACACAGCTTGCGCCGCATGACCGACCGCAATTTGCAGTACCTGAATGGTGATGAATAAAAAAATAGGTGACAGATCAATGCCGCCGATGGCTGGTACAAGCTTTCGAAACGGTGCCATCACCGGTTCCGTGAACTGGCGTAATAGCAGTATCCCCGGGTGGCTACTGTGCGGCGCGACCCAGCTCACCACGATGCTGGCGATGATAGTGTAAAGATAGATATTTAAAATCAAACTGAGAATGCCGATGAAGCCCCAGGCCAGCATATATAACGGGTTGATGGGGCTGAAACCTTGAAGCACCAGCAGCACCGTGGTTGCCAGCAGTTGTAGCAGCAATGCCAGCACCACGGCGGCGAAATCAATGCCACCCAGGCCGGGAATGAAGCGTCGTAGCGGCAGTAGCACCGGGTTAGTCAGTTTAACAATAAACTGTGAGATCGGATTATAAAAATCCGCGCGCGCAATCTGCATTAACAAGCGCAGCACAACGACGATCAAGAAAAAGGTTAGCAAGGTCTGCACCAAAAATGTGCCGATGTCTGCCATTAGGCCCATGCGTTGTTACTCCGATTGATTTCAGTCTGATGATTGTGCCAGTTCAACCGAACGCTGTTCGGCGGCGCGTAACGCTATCTTAAATATTTCGCGTAGTCCACCACCTTCCAGCTCGGCAACGGCACGCTCGGTGGTGCCGCCCGGTGAAGTGACGCGGCGGCGCAGTTCGGCGGCATCGACATCGCTTTTCTGCGCCATGGTTGCTGCGCCCAATGCCGTTTGTATAATCAGCTGCTTGCTTAGTTCAGGGTCCAGGCCCATTGCTTCGGCGGTTTCCTGCATGGCTTCCATGACCAGAAAAAAATATGCCGGGCCGCTGCCTGATACGGCAGTCACTGCATCCAATTCGCTTTCATTCGTCACCCAGGCGCTGATCCCAACGGCGTTGAGGACTTGCTCCGCTGCTTGTCGTTGCGCGTCGCTCACAAAACTGTTTGCAAACAGCCCGGTGGCACCGCACTGCACCAGCGCCGGAATGTTAGGCATACAACGCACAATGGCAACCTCGTCACCCAGCCATTGTTGCAGGCTGGCCAGGGGAATGCCGGCAGCGATGGAAACTACCAGGCTTTGCTGTTGCTGCACTAATGTGCTGATTTCAGCGGCTGCAGTTTGTAAAACTTGTGGCTTCACTGCCAGCACCACCACATCCGCCGCTTTGATTGCCTCGGTGTTGGAATTGCTGGTTGTGATGCCGAAATCATTGCGCAATTTTTCCAGGCTAGGCTGATACGGATCAGCGGCGCTGATATTGGCGGCGTTAAAACCCTGTTGTACCAGTCCACCAATCAAAGCGCCGGCCATATTGCCGGCGCCAACAAACGCGAGTTTTTTATCGTTCATGGCAAACCTTTTCAATCAAAAAAAACCAATGGTTAAGTGGGGCGCGGACCAAACAGCGCCTGGCCAACGCGCAGCATTGTAGCACCCGCGACGATAGCTGCTTCAAGGTCATGCGACATACCCATCGACAAGGTATCGAGCTGCAGGCCATCATCATTCAAGCGATCAAACAGCGATTTTAGTTCGGCAAACGCCTGTACCTGCTGCTCGTAGTCGCTTGTTGCCTGCGGAATAGCCATCAGGCCACGCAACTTCAGGCGGGGTAGTTCAGCGATCTCCTGCGCTAGCTGCTTTGCCGCTGAGGGGGCAACTCCGCCCTTGTTGTCTTCCTCGCTTATGTTGACCTGTACGCACACATTGAGAGGTGCGAGTTCATCCGGGCGTTGATCGTTGAGGCGCCTGGCTATCTTGGGCCGGTCGACGCTTTGTACCCAATCAAAATGCTGCGCCACCAGACGGGTTTTATTGGTTTGAATATGCCCGATGAAATGCCAGCTGAGGTCTAGATCAGCTAGCTGCTGCCGTTTGGGCAGCGCATCCTGCAGGTAATTCTCACCAAAGTCGTGCATGCCCAGAGCTGCGAGCTCGCGTATGGCAGCGACCGGCTGCTGTTTGCTGACCGCCAGTATTTGTACATTGTTTAGCCGCTTTGGCGAATTCGCTAATGCCGTGGTTACTCGCGTCTGCACCTTGTTTAAATTGTCTGCAATGGTACTCATACGGTGATTTACAGCTCCGCCAGCAAAGGCAGGAATTATAGCCTAAGCTTTTTGTAGATCTTGCGTTCTTACGGTCGAAATACGAACTTATAACAGGAGCATCATGGACATTACTGAACTATTGGCCTTCAGTGCAAAACAAGGCGCCTCTGACCTGCATTTATCAGCCGGTCTGCCGCCAATGATTCGCGTCGACGGCGACGTGCGTCGTATTAACCTGCCTGCCATGGAGCACAAGGAAGTCCATCAGCTCATTTACGACATCATGAACGACAAGCAGCGAAAGGACTACGAAGAATTTCTCGAGACTGACTTCTCGTTCGAAGTGCCAGGCGTGGCGCGCTTTCGGGTTAACTCGTTTAACCAGAATCGTGGTGCCGGCGCTGTGTTCCGGACTATCCCTTCCAAAGTGTTAAGTATGGAAGACCTGGGCATGGGCCAGGTGTTTCGCGACGTCAGCATGGTACCGCGCGGCCTGTGTTTAGTTACCGGTCCTACCGGATCGGGCAAGAGTACGACGCTGGCAGCGATGATCGACTTCATCAACGAAAATAAATACGAACATATTCTTACGATTGAAGACCCGATCGAATTTGTGCACGAAAGCAAGAAATGCCTGGTCAACCAGCGCGAAGTACACCGCGACACGCACGGCTTCAGCGAAGCGTTGCGCTCGGCGCTGCGGGAAGATCCCGACATCATTCTGGTCGGCGAGCTGCGCGATCTGGAAACCATTCGCCTGGCACTGACCGCCGCAGAAACCGGCCACCTGGTATTTGGTACCTTGCACACCACCTCGGCGGCCAAAACCATCGATCGTATCGTTGACGTATTCCCAGGCGACGAGAAATCCATGGTGCGCTCCATGCTGTCGGAATCGCTGCAGGCGGTAGTGTCGCAAACATTGATGAAAAAAGTCGGTGGTGGCCGCATCGCGGCGCACGAAATCATGATCGGCACGCCCGCCATTCGTAACCTGATTCGGGAAGATAAAGTCGCGCAGATGTATTCCGCGATACAAACCGGCGCATCGGTAGGTATGCAGACTATTGACCAATGCCTACAGGAAATGGTCGACAAACGTCTGATTACCCGCGATGCGGCGCGTGAAAAAGCCAAGACGCCGGAAAACTTTTAAATAAATAACACTGATAGGTTAGCCACTGTGGATATACATAAACTATTGTCTTTGATGGTCGAAAAAGGCGCATCTGACTTGTTCATTACTGCCGGCGTAGCGCCCAGTATCAAAGTTCACGGCAAGGTCGAGCCGGTCGAAGATACGCCGCTAAGCCCTGAAAAAACCCGCGAGACCGTGCTCGGCGTGATGAATGACAAGCAGCGTAAAGAATTCCTCGAACAGCACGAATGTAACTTCGCCATCAGCGCGCGCGGTACTGGCAGGTTTCGGGTCAGCGCATTCTATCAACGTAACCTGATGGGCATGGTGCTGCGGCGTATTGAAACCACCATTCCCACCGTTGAAGATCTTTCATTGCCAGAAATTGTCAAAGACCTGGCGATGACAAAACGGGGCCTGGTAGTCTTTGTCGGTGCCACCGGTGCCGGTAAGTCGACCTCGCTGGCGTCTATGATTGGCCACCGCAATCGTAATTCCACCGGCCATATTATCAGCGTGGAAGACCCGATCGAGTATATCCACCAACACGCTTCGTGCATTGTCACCCAGCGCGAGGTTGGTATCGATACCGACTCGTTTGAAGTGGCGCTGAAAAACATGCTGCGTCAGGCGCCCGATGTGATCATGATCGGCGAGGTGCGCACCCGCGAAACCATGGAGCACGCGATTACTTTTGCCGAGACCGGCCACCTGTGCCTGTGTACCCTGCACGCCAACAATGCCAACCAGGCGCTGGATCGCATCCTGCACTTCTTTCCGCCCGAACGTCACGGCCAGCTGTGGATGGATTTGTCGCTAAACCTCCGGGCCCTGGTCGCGCAGCAATTGGTGCCAACCGCCGACGGCAGCGGTCGGCGCGCCGTAGTAGAAGTGTTATTGAACACGCCACTGGCGCAGGACCTGATTCGCAAAGGCGAAGTACACTCCTTGAAGGAGTTGATGAAAAAATCTAACGAGCAAGGCATGCAAACTTTCGACCAGGCGTTGTACGAATTGTTTAAAGACGGAGAGATTACCTACGAAGACGCTTTGGTACACGCCGACTCAGCCAACGATTTGCGCTTGATGATCAAACTTGGCGACGAAAACCTGAACTACGACAGCGCCAACGACAAGTTGAGCATGCAGGCAGAGGAGGCGCCGGCGCAGAATTTTGTGCGGCGCTAGTGCTTATTCACAGTTAGCTCTCATTGCAAAACCGCTTGATAGCTGCGGGCACTCTTTGAAAAAGTTTGTGTGCAAGGCAGTCGCGCCGATTTTCAGCGATGACTGGTGCAGCGTGTCGTCTGCTCGGTGACCGTTCCTTAGCCAATGCTCATTTGTGTAATGAGCGCTGCGTTAATTTAGCGCCAGCCAGGTTTCCATAATTAGCTGCGCCGCAATGCTGTCGACCGGCTGCTTACGATAGTTTCTCTTTCTGCTGCCAAGCTCTGCTACCTGGCTTTTAGCTTCATGGCTGGACAAGCGTTCATCCACCAGTTCTACCGGTAAGTTAAACCGCCCCTCCAACTGGCGCGCAAAGCGCCGCGCCCGCTCGCTCATGGCGCTGGCCGAGCCGTCCATATTCAGCGGTTCTCCCACCAGCAATAGCTGGGGTTGCCATTCCTGCAGTAAGGCTTCCACGCCATGCCAGTCCGGTTTACCGTCGTTGGCGCGAATAATAGGTAGGGGTGAGACGATGGTAGTTGGCTGTTGCAGCAGGGCGACACCAATTTGTTTTAGGCCGTAATCAAAACACACGATTGTGCGCCGTGCTTCATGCATGCCCGGCGTCGGCCGTCATCAAATTAATATCGAAGCCGAGTTTACGTGCCGCAGCAGCCGCGCGTTGCTCGAAAGGCGTGTCAAAAATAATACTCGCGTCGGCGGGTACCGTTAGCCAGGCGTTGTCGGCCAATTCTTGCTCAAGTTGCTCTGCGCCCCAGCCGGCATAGCCAATGATGACCAAAGCATCGGCAGGGCCCTCATCGCGTGCCATGGCGACTAGAATATCGCTGGACAGGGTGAGGCTGACGTCGGCGCTTACGTCTTGTGTGGACTTCCACACTGTACCCGGGCGGTGCAGAACGAAACCGCGTTCCATCTCTACCGGCCCACCGACGAGCACGGGGTGGTTAGTGCAGGCGGAAGCGCTTTCAAGTTCGAGTTGGGAGAAAACATCGGCCAGAGTTAAATCCAGCGGCCGATTTATTACCAGGCCCGACGCGCCGTGTACGTCGTGGTCGAAGATATAGGTCAGGCTGTGCGCGAAGATAGAATCCTGCAGGCAGGGCATGGCCAGTAAAAAATGGTGTTTCAAACTGGTGAGAGCATGCGATTCCATACGGCCATTATTGGCCGCAGGTATTACAGACGCAAGTTTTTTCTGGGGGGACGTTAGGACCGTCGAGCGCGCACACGATTCTTACGAAACTGCCAGGTGCGCACGATTTCAAGCTGGTCTAGTTCCTGCTGCATTTCCGCGCTGAACGGTTCGTAGGGAGCTGCCAGTTTGACGATCTTTATTGCGGCAAGGTCAAGTACGTCGTGACCGGAAGATTTAAGAATTTCGACGCGCTCGACGGCACCGTTGGGGCTGAGCACCACCAGTAAGCGTAAATCTCCATAGAGCTTTTGAGCCAGTGCTTCACGCGGGTAGTTTTGGTTACCCAGCAGTTCAATTTTGCGTTCCCATTTAAGCAAATAGCGTGCGTCCATGGCCTTCTTGGTCGACACCGAGGTGATGCGACGCACCCGTGGCCGCTTGGCGGCGTCTTCTTTCAGGTCGCTGAGTCGCGCTGCCAACGAGGCAATTTCGCTGGCCAGCTTCTCATTTGACTCATTCTCCGCTTTTTTCTCGGTTAGCTCTTCTTGCTGTGCATCGCTGTGCATTACCCGCCTTTGCGCTTTGCCGGTGGTGTAAACCAGATTGCCCAGTTTTTTTGCCTGCGTGGCGGTGCTTTGCTCGGCGTATTGTTGGTTGACATCACGCACCTTGTTGTCTTGAAACTCGGCAAGCTCGGGTGCAGAAAGCAACGATTTTTCCAGCGCAGCACCACTGGCCTGCTGGTCGCGGTCGGCAACATAATCGGCTTTATCCCGATTTTTCTCGTTTTTGAACTGAGCCAACGTCACTTCCAATTGCGGCGCTTTGGCGGATTGTTTCTCTTGTGTAAAACCAATGCCGAAAATCAACGCCGCATGCAGCGCCAGGGCAAACGAAAACGCCGTGCCCAGCCGGTCCGGGTTAAACGAGGCATAGCTCGTGTTGTCGATGACGCTTGTGTTGCTCATGTAAATTAGTCTTCTAACCGGGACTCGATGCTATCCATCAGCTGGCCGGCGATGTCCAGCCCATGTGCCGCATCAAGTTCACGAATACAGGTAGGGCTGGTTACGTTAATTTCGGTCAGGTAATCGCCGATAACATCCACGCCGACGAACAATAACCCTTTGTCTTTTAAGAATGGCCCAATTTGTTCACAAATCCAGTAATCTCGATCACTTAATTCACGTGCCTCGCCGGTTGCACCGGCGGCCAGGTTGCCGCGCAATTCGCCCTTGGCTGGCACCCGCGCCAGCGCGTAGGGCACCGGCACAGAGTCAATCAGCAGAATACGCTTGTCGCCGTTCACGATTTCAGGAATATAGCGCTGCGCCATAATGGTATTTTTACCATTGTTGGTTAATGTTTCAATAACTACACTCTGGTTCGGGTCGCCGTCACGTATACGAAAAATATTGGTGCCGCCCATACCATCAAGTGGCTTGAAGATCACGTCGTGGTATTGCTTTTGAAACTGTTTTAATAATGCCGCGTCGGCGCTAACGAGATGTTCGGGGCAACACTCGGGAAAAAGGGTGGCCGCCATCTTTTCGTTGCAGTCGCGCAGGCTTTGCGGGCGATTAACAACGAGTGTGCCCAGCCGCTCGGCGGCTTCCAGAATATACGTCGAGTAAACGTATTCCATATCGAAAGGGGGATCGATACGCATCAACACCACGTCAAGCATATTTAAGGCATGGTCTTCGGATTCGCCTAGCTCAAACCAGCTGGCCGGGTTATGTGATACATCGAGTCTGCGCATCGACGCACGCGGCGCTCCTCCTGTAAGATACAGGTCATGTTGTTGAATATAATAAAGTTGCCAGCCCTTGCTCTGGGCGGCCCACAACATTGCCAGAGTACTGTCTTTTTTGTAATTGATGTT
>RCMY010001447.1_pt1 | contig 22595 bp, 18 predicted proteins | sample 2041341 | NCBI WGS metagenome assembly RCMY01 (sample SAMN09708234, study PRJNA481090) | Marine sediment metagenome, whole genome shotgun sequencing project.
CAGTACGGATTGCCCCGCCACTATTTTGAGAAATCACAAGGAGACCAAGTTGTTTTTGGATAGTGCTTCAGCATCCAAAATTGACAACTGAGCCGTAAGTCTCAGAAAATCGGTCCTAAAATTAAAATCATAGGGTGTAACAAAGTGCTTTTTGACCTGCGGTGAATTCATATAAAAACCATATCTTTGATATGTAATACATAATACAAGATTTAGTTTTTATATGAAAAATCCTTTTAAACCCATAGCCTATCTTGTTTTCTGCTTGCTATTAGTATCCTGCCAAGAAAAGCAAGAAAACGATACAGCCACTGACCGAGCGGCTTTAATAATTCCCGAACCTGCGGAAATAAAGAATCTTGAGGGTACTTTCGAATTTACTTCGGATACTCGATTTGTAGTGCAAAACGAGGAAAACAAGAAAATCTCGCAATTGTTGTCCGACAAATTGGCTACTGCGGCCGGTTTCACTCCTAAAATCGTCGAAAAAACACCGGAAAGCAATTACGTAGTATTCAAAACCGATGAATCGCTCGAAGCGGAGGCCTATACTCTAACAGTTTCTTCGGATGCTATCACTATAACATCAAATGGACTTTCAGGGGCATTGTACGCCGTGGAAACCTTGCGACAGCTACTTCCCCCCGAAATCGAAAGTCCGCAACAACAGAAAGAGACCGTTTGGTCGGTACCCAATCTTGAAATCAATGACCACCCCAGATATCCATGGCGCGGAATGATGTTGGATGTCGCCCGTCATTTTTTCGACAAAGACTATGTTTTGAAGTCCATTGACCGCATGGCGCTATTCAAATTGAACACTTTGCACCTGCATCTTGTAGACGACCAAGGCTGGCGTATCGAAATCCAAAAATACCCAAAACTTACTGAAATAGGCGGATTCCGGGTAGATCAGGAGGATAAACATTGGGATGCGCGGAGTAAGAACAGTCCCGATGAAAAGGCTACTTACGGCGGATTTTACACCCAAGAAGACATCAAGGAAATCGTGACCTATGCCCAAGAACGTGGCATCACCGTAGTGCCTGAAATCGAAATGCCAGCCCATGTAATGAGTGCTTTGGCGGCCTATCCGGAGTTTTCGTGTTTCGATGAGAAAATAGGCGTTCCTTCTGGCGGTGTTTGGCCGATAACCGACATCTACTGCCCAGGAAAGGAAAAAACCTTTGAGTTTTTGGAGGATGTCCTATCCGAAGTCATGGAACTTTTCCCATCACAATACATTCACGTAGGCGGTGACGAGGCCACTCGAACGAACTGGGAAAAATGTCCACATTGTCAAAAAAGGATGCGCGAAGAGGGATTGAAAACTACGGCCGAACTACAAAGTTATTTTATAAAACGGGTGGAGCGTTTTATAAGTTCAAAAAATCGAAGATTACTGGGTTGGGACGAAATTATTGAGGGCGGCATTGCTCCAGGCGCCACAGTCATGAGCTGGCGGGGCATCGAAGGCGGGTGGGAAGCGTCCAAGGAAGGCCACGATGTCGTCATGACACCCAACGTCGTATATTTTAACCAATATCAGGGCGAACCTGATTATGAACCCATTGCCTTCGGGGGCTATGTGCCGCTGAACCAAGTCTACGCCTTCGACCCTGTGGTCGACTCGATGTCCACCGAACAAAAAAAACACATTCTCGGCAGTCAAGGCAACCTATGGTCGGAGTTTATTACTGATGAAAAGCAATCCGAATATATGCTATACCCAAGATTGGCAGCCCTATCCGAAGCTTTATGGACGCCAAAGGATAAAAAGGATTGGCAAGGATTTGCTAAAAAAGTCCCGGACCTCTTCAGACGTTTCGATACGATGGATATCAACTACGCCCGAAGTGCCTACGCCGTAACGGCACAAAGTGAGCTGAACGATGATGGAAGCATTACGGTACGATTACAGAATGAATTTCCCGATAGTGAAATCCGTTTTGCCTTAGATGAGGATCCATTGACCGCATCTTCCCAATCGTTTGCGGATTCCCTTAGATTTGACGACACGACCAAAATCAAGACCGCCTTTTTTGAGGATGGCAAAATCGTAGGTGACACACTTACGAAAACCTTCAATTTTCACAAAGGCGTGGGCAAACCGATAACCTATACTCCAGAATATTCGAAACAATATAATGGAACTGGCGATAACACCATGGTCAATGTACTCCGTGGAAGTAAAAACTTTCACGACGGTCGATGGCTGGCATGGCTCGAAGACGATGCGGAGATTATCGTCGACCTTGAAAAGTCGATCGAAATCTCTTCGGTAGCGGTGGGTGCCATGGAAAACCAACCCTCAGGTATTTATTATCCCAAGAAGATAGAAGTATCCGTTTCCGAAAATGGCAAAAGCTTTACCAAAGTCGGGGAACTAGATCGAGATTTCCAAAACAACGGATATACCGGGCTAGAGGATTTCAAAATCGAATTCAACACTCAAAAGGCACGATTTATAAAGATAAACGTGTCAAACTTGGCGCATCCTCCGACCGGTGGTAGTGCCTTTATGTTCTTGGATGAAATAATTGTGGAGTGAATTCGACCCGAGATGTCTCAGAAACGTATCACACTAGTCTAAAATCAAACGCAAATCTGAAAAAATAATCAATCTTTAGTTATATCATATATAATACAAGCATGAAAAATCTAATTGCCGCCACTTACGCCCCGATGCATCAAGATGGTTCTCTTAATCTCGAAATCATCAAGGCTTACGGGCAATTTTTAAAATCCAACAAAGTGGAAGGCGCCTTTGTGAACGGCTCCACCGGAGATTTCGTATCGCTAAGTACAACAGAACGCAAACAGCTGATTGAAGCTTGGGCAATAAACAAACCGGACAGTTTCTTTGTCACCAATCACGTGGGGCATACGAATATCAGGGAAGCCAAAGAACTGGCGGCACACTCCGAAAACTTGGCGGATGCTATATGTGCACTTCCCCCTTTTTACTTTAAGCCAAAAACACTGGAAACTCTCTTGTACTATTGTTCAGAAATTGCGAATAGCGCACCTAGCCTGCCCTTCTATTATTATCATATTCCCGTATTGACCGGTGCGGAATTTCAGATGTTCGATTTTTTGGGGATGGCGGTTAAAACAATCCCAAATTTTGCAGGTATTAAGTATTCGGATTATAATTCAATAGATTTCGCCAAATGTCTGCACTTTGACCAAGAAACCCAAAACATCCTTTTCGGGGTCGATGAAAAACTGATAACTAGCCTGCCGCTCGGTGCTACGGGTTGGGTAGGCAGCACCTACAATCATTTGGCACCGCTCTATTACGAAATCATTTCATCCTTTAAAGAAGGGGATACGGAAAAGGCCGAAACGCTTCAGGAAAAAGCAGTTTTTTTCGTAGAAACCTTGGATCAAATTGGCGGCTTCAACGGTGCCGGAAAAAGCTTTATGCGGCTTTTCGGATTGGATATGGGGCCTAGCCGCTTTCCGCATAACACCATGACCGATCAGCAGTTGGCGAGCGCCATACAGACGTTGGACCACAATAGCGTACTTCCCTTATTAAGCACATCATTTTCCGAAAAGTTTCTTTCTGTGTAGCAATTTAACATTGATCAGATTGCTTTTCCAACAATACAATATCAAATACCCTTCATGGACCGAAGATGCCACCACGACCGAAAGGAGTTTGATCATCGGAGAGGAGGACAATGACGGCAATGGTGAGGCGGACGATATTGCAATCGATGCCGCCTTTACATGGAATGCCGCTACCACCGGAGATTGGGGAGAAAAAGGGGCAAGAAATAGGCTATTGTATGATGGTACATTACCCCGTTTATCACAAAAATACAGGAATAGCGATGCCGAACGGATCTTTTTTGCTTCCTGGGAATCGTATTTCTTGATAGCCGAGGCCGCCGCAAGGGGCTGGAACGTACCCATGGGCGGTCAGGCCGCTTATGAGCAAGGTATTAGTGATAGCTTTGCTTACAACGAAGTTTCCCAATATTTAAGTACGTATGTAAGTTCGCAAGATTACAATAGGGCCGGCACTTCCGTTAGTTGGACCCATACCGCCGAGCCACCAGCAACGGTTGTCATGGATTTTATCAATGGATATACAGGTACTCCCGGAACATTCGATTATAAGTATCCTGAAAACACGATTTACAAGGGCGGTTCGGTAAAGAACGATTTGATGAACAAGATAATCACCCAAAAGTTCATTGCCCAAACCCCGTGGTTGCCTTTGGAGACCTGGAGCGACCACAGAAGGTTAGGCTTGCCTTTCTTTGAAAACCCCGCCGTTGAAAATCCGTTGCCCGATAAGCCGCAATTGACCGCAGGGAACATTATGACCAATAGCGTGAACGTTTTTGCACAAAGGCTGAAGTACCCTTCTGGTTTCTCCAATAACCTTCCCGATCAGTATAGTCAAGCGGTAGGTAAATTGGAAGGCGACGATACCGTATTTACCCCTTTATGGTGGGCTAAACAGCAATAATTGAAAAAGTGTTTTTTATTCTGAAGATTTTTATTTCGGATTAGGTAATATTTCAAAAGGTCTTGGTAAAATTAGCCAAGACCTTTTTTATTTGATAACACCCTTTTTAAAAGCACAATCAAAATGCGGTTCCAAATGCCGACGCATAGCGGTTCTGAAGGTTTCCGGTGTGCCCACTTTCAAATTTTCCATCAACATGCGATGATTTACGAACTGTCCGTCCGAAAAATGATACACTTCCAAATCGGTATTTTTGGTGTCCTGGAGATGTACATAGTTGAAAACTGGAAGTAAAAGATCTTGGAATTTTTGTAAGGTAATGTTGTTCGACATTTGGTACAGTTTTCCATGAAAAGCGACCTCTTTGTCAAGCGTAAAACGGATTTTTCCGGTAGCTGTGGCCTCCTCTGATTCGACGATTTCTTTTAGTTCGTCCATATCCTTTTGGGTCTTGTGTTCAAAGAGAAAGTCGGCCATTCCCATCTCTAAAATAAGCCTGAACTCGAACAGTTGTTTTAAAGTATCTTCTCCCAAAAGGGTCGGATCCATGATGCGGGCGAAGTTATTGATGATGTCCGGCCGTTTCAGGGTCATGCCCTTGTGCTTTTTGGAATCGATCAGCCCTAGCGTTCGAAGACGGAGCACTGCTTCGCGTACAACGGTTCTGCTAACGCCCAGCGATTCAGCGAATTCGAGTTCCTTGGGAATGGAATCCCCCGGTTTCAAGTCATTGTCCTTAAAAAAGGACAACAATTTTATTTCAACTTTATCCACTAAAGATCCCGTATCCACAGGTTCCATTTTTTTGAATTTCTTCATTCGATTACAGTTTGATTGCCTGAAATTCGGCAGTTGCTATAAAAAACATTACTTAAGAGCAGTTTTATAAAGCAAGAATTGAATTTTTGTTGCCCTAACTTAAAAAATCGTGAGACTTCTTTAGTAGCAAACGAAGTTAAGGAAATTTAGTTTAGATTTGTTTTATGTCGTACATGTTATTGAACTCATTTAGTCTTCTTGTTTGGAACCGAGAATATCGGCTTGTAAGTCTAGATGAAGTCATTTTTTTTAAGGACTGCAGGACTACGGTTTTCAAAAATGAGGAAATATAGCCTCATAATGCGATATTCACAGGTAAAAAAAGTAGTTTAAATGAGTTCACAGAATGAAACACTCCGAACACTATAAAAACAGCCTTTTTACCGACGTGCTTCCCTTTTGGGAACAAAACTCGCTAGATAACCAATATGGAGGTTATTTCACCTGTCTAGACCAATCGGGAAAAGTGTACGATACCGATAAATTCGTTTGGCTGCAAGGCCGACAGGTATGGCTATTTTCAATGCTCTACAATCAAGTGGAACAACGCGATTCATGGCTGCAAATGGCTAAATCGGGAGCGGAGTTCCTAAAAGCCCACGGAATGGATGCCGAGGGCAACTTTTACTTCTCCCTGACCCAAGAAGGAAAGCCCTTGCTACAACCTTACAACATTTTCTCCGACTGCTTTGCGGCCATGGCCTTTGCCCAATACGCGAAGGCTTCCGGAGATAAGGAATTCAAGACGTTAGCGAAACGTACGTATCTTAATATTCTAGAACGAAAGGATAATCCGAAAGGAAATTACGAAAAGAGCACCGGCGAGCGACCCCTAAAGAACTTCGCCCTTCCCATGATTTTGTCCAATCTGGTATTGGAACTGGAAGACATCCTTGAACCGGAGGAAGTACAACAGACCATTGATTTCAGCGTCAACGAAGTCTTGGAAGTCTTCCTTCAAAAAGATTCCGGACTAATCTACGAGAACGTGCTTCCCGACGGTTCGCTGCACGATAGTTTTGAGGGCCGGCTTCTCAATCCCGGTCACGGCATCGAGGCCATGTGGTTTATGATCGATATCGGGGTACGGCAGAACGACCCGCACCTCATCCAACGTGCCACGGAAACGATTATCCGAATTTTGGAATATGGATGGGACAACGAATTCGGCGGAATCCTATATTTTATGGACGCCAAAGGCCATCCTCCCCAACAATTGGAACACGATCAAAAACTTTGGTGGGTTCACTTGGAAGCTTTGGTTGCGCTGTCCAAAGCCTACGAACATCATCCAACGAAAGAAATAAAGCACTGGTTCGAAAAAGTACACGAATACGCTTGGTCTCATTTTCCAGACCCCGAAAACGGGGAATGGTTCGGATATCTTAATCGCCAAGGTCAACCTTTATTGACGCTAAAAGGAGGGAAATGGAAAGGGTGTTTTCATGTTCCCCGGGGGTTATACCAGTGTTGGAAGACGTTTGAGCGGATAGAAAACGAAGGATAAATGGTATGAAATTTTCGTAAAAACCAAACTATGAGACTACGCAAAGCTCTTTTTTTAACCGTGATAGGTTCTATCCTTTTAGCTTCCTGTGATGAAACCGACAAGTCCAATCAAATTAGGGTAACCGCCCGTCAACCTATTTTGCCTGTTCTGGCGAAAAAGGAAGAGAACAAAGTATTGGAAATCAAGGTAGAGGTCAAGGATAGCTCGATCGTCTCGAAGCCAACTTCGTTTACGTTTTCTCTGGAGGGCACCAGCGATATTGCCGACATTAAAGAAGCTAGTCTTATCCATTCGAAATCAGATGATTTTAATGAACCTACCCTATCGCGAACGACATCCGATATCGCGTCAAAATTTAGCATTCCGTGGAACGAAGAACTAGCCTCTGGAGAAAACCATTTCTGGCTTTCGATCACTCTAAACGGTACGCCTGAGCTATCCCATAAAATCGGGGCGCAACTGGTATCGGTAACGCTAGACGACGGCAGCAGTATCGAGTATATTGACCAACAGGCCGACCGGCCCCAACGTATAGGCATTGCGCTAAGGCAGAAAAATGACGACAATGTAAACACCTTCCGTATTCCCGGATTGGCAACAACGAACGAGGGTACCTTGCTCGGCGTCTACGATGTACGCTACAATGATCCCGTCGACCTTCAGGAAGATATCGACGTAGGCCTGAGCCGCAGTACCGACGGCGGCCAAACCTGGGGGCCCATGAAGATTATTATGGACATGGCCGAGTACGGCGGACTGCCCGAGGCTGAAAATGGCATAGGAGACCCGGCGGTTCTTATCGACAGAAAAACGAACACGATTTGGGTGGCCGCATTGTGGCTGCACGGTTATCCAGGGGAAAGGGCTTGGAACGCTTCCGCACCGGGATTGGCGCCCAAGGAAACCGGCCAGTTTATGCTCGTAAAAAGTGAGGACGACGGAGTTACCTGGTCCGACCCCATTAACATTACCGAACAGATTAAAAAACCCGAATGGCAACTGTTTTTCGATGGGCCCGGTATGGGAATTTCCCTAAAAGACGGCACCTTGGTCTTTGCCGCCCAGTTCAAGGATAAAGATCGCGTTCCCCACTCCACTATCATTTACAGTAAAGATGCTGGTAAGACCTGGCAAGCCGGTACCGGGGCGAAATCGGAAACTACCGAAGCCCAAGTGGTGGAACTTTCTGATGGTAGTCTGATGCTCAACATGCGAGATGATAGAAACCGCGCCGACCGTAACGATTCCCTAAACGGACGTTCCGTTGCCATTACCAATGATTTGGGGAAAACATGGACGGAACATCCCTCCTCTAGAAAAGCGCTGCAAGCCTCCAATTGCATGGCAAGCATCATTTCATTCGAACATCCTGAAAAAGGGTCGATTTTTTTCTTCTCCAATCCCGATACGAAAGTCAACCGCGACCATATCACGATCAAAACCAGTTTTGACGAGGGCATGACCTGGCCGAAAGAAAACCAGTTGGAACTGTACGAGGAAGACACCTACGGCTACTCCTGCTTGACCATAATAGACGATGACCATGTCGGAATTTTATACGAAGGCAGCAGGGATTTGTTTTTCGAAAAAATAGCTATCGAGGATTTAATTGAATAGATTCCTATACTTAAATCACAATGGTAACCTCGTAAAATAATCAACCAATGAAAAAAGAATGTAGTATTTATCCGTCGATGACTCAAAGAGCTCTGACGTTTTTTGTTCTGCTACTTACACTTTGGAGCCTGCCTGTCGCCGCGCAAGAAAGTTATAGTCCTCCCCAATTGAGTTCACCGGATTCTTGGACAATGATTATCCTTCCCGACCCTCAAACCTACGTTAAGTTCGGCCGTAATCAGCCTATATTCGAATTGATGACCACTTGGGTCAGTGAAAATATTGATAGTCTTAATATTAAGATGGTTTTATGCACCGGTGATCTGGTGGAACAGAACGAGATGATCAACCCCGATGGCATAGTAGCGAATCAATCCAGTAAGCTTCAGTGGGAGTCGGTTTCCAATGCGTTTTCACAACTAGACGGTAAAGTTCCCTATATCACGGTTACCGGAAATCATGATTATGGATATAAGAATGTAGAAAACCGGAGAACTAACTTCAATAGATATTTTCCAGAGGACAAGAATATGGAAAATCGGAAGATTTTACGTGAAGTGGCTTTAAACGCAGAAGGTATTCCCACCCTAGAAAATGCTGTTTTTGAATTAACTTCTCCCCAAGATAGAAAAATGCTCTTTATTCCCATGGAATTTGCGCCGCGGGATACCGTCCTTGACTGGGCAAAAGACGTAATACATTCGGAAAAATATAAAAATCACACCGTTGTTTTGCTTACCCATTCGTATCTCAATGCCGAAAATGAACATATCGTCAAGGAGAATTATCCCATTGAAGAAGGCAATTATGGGGAAGCTATTTTTGAAAAGTTGGTGAAACCTTCCAGCAATGTCCAGATGGTCTTTTCGGGACACATCGGAGCGCCCGATGATCCTAGAGCCCATGTAGGTTTTCGTACCGATTGTAATGCCGCCGGTAAAAAGGTGCAGCAAATGGTGTTCAACGCACAGGCCATGGGCGGCGGATGGATGGGCAATGGCGGGGACGGCTGGTTGCGGATCTTGGAATTTATGCCCGATAATCGCACCGTAAAAGTGAAAACCTTCTCGCCGTTTTTTGCCATTTCGCCTACCACACAGAATCATGCTTGGCGCACCGCCGATTATGATGAATTTAGTTTTGAAATAGATTGAAAAGGAAGTAGAATTCTCAAGAACTTAGTCGTCACCTACTTTTATGACCACATAACCAAAATCATGAGCAAGAGTCGCCATATTGCAATCACCGCACTCCTATTGCTCACCCTGATATCGTTCGGTCAGGAGATTCCAAAGGTCGGGATAACCGATTTACCAAGTCTACCCGCACAGAAAGAAAGCAAAATCGCTTTAGGCTTTGCTGGCATGATGGGCGGTGCACACAACGGGGTCATTTTGGCTGCAGGTGGTGCCAACTTTCCCAATGGCTTGCCTTGGAAGGGTGGAGGAAAAGTTTACAGCGATAAAATTTATGTCTTAGCTGACGGGCAATGGATCGTATCGGATCAGACCTTACCTTCTCCACTCGCCTACGGAGCTTCCGTATCGATTCCCGAAGGGATCTTGATTATTGGCGGGGAAAACGGAGGAACTACGACCAATCAGGTTTTAGTCTTAAAGTACAATGCTGTTTCCAAGGATGTTGAAATTACGGAGTACCCTACCCTACCCGAACCCTTGGCATATACCGCTGCCGTCGTCGAAGAAGGCTACGTCTACGTCGTTGGTGGTAAAAATGCCGAAAGAAGCGTCAAATCCTTTTACCGAATGCGCTTGGAAGGCTCCAAAAAATGGGAAAAGCTGGCCGATTTCCCCGGTTCTCCACGTGCGGTACATGCCATTGCAGTACAAGAGACCAAAGATTCCAGAAAACTTTTCGTCATTGGGGGGCGCAACCAAACAACAGGCAAGAAGTCGGAAATATTGACGAACTATCTGTCCTATGACCTGAAGGCTGACATTTGGAAGGATGAAGGGGATGTTCTGATCGATGGAAAACCTAGGGTCTTGATGGGTGCTTCCGCCGAAAGCATGGGTTCGATGAACATCATGGTCTATGGCGGTTCCGACGAGCTGCTGTTTGATCAATTGGAGGACTTTGTCTTACAACTTGGCGATGAGAAAAACGATTCCACCATAACCAAACTGATCGAAAAAAGGGATGTCCTTTTAAATACCCATCCCGGTTTTTCCAAAGAAATCCTAAGCTACAATGCCATTACGAAAATATGGTATGTGTACGATACTTTGGCGGACAACATTCCCGTTACTGCATTATCCTTTAAAAAGGACGATAACTTCTTTATCGTATCTGGAGAGGTTTCCCCGGGCATTCGAACGCCCGAAGTAAGGAAATATGCCATAGCCGACACTACCAAGCCCTTCGGCATTGTCAATTATACGGTCTTGGCGCTCTACCTCATGATCTCGCTTTTGATCGGGGTCTATTTTGCCCGTAAACAGAAATCCACCGAAGATTATTTTGTAGGCGGCGGAAGAATACCATGGTGGGCATCGGGACTCAGTGTTTTCGGCACCCTCTTGAGCGCAATTACTTTTATGGCCATTCCCGCCAAGGCTTTTATAACGGATTGGTCCTTTTTCTTTCTAAACATTACGGCCATTCTGATTACGCCCGTCATCGCCTTTATCTTTATTCCCTTTTTCAACAAACTTAAAATCCGAACGGCCTATGAATACTTGGAGGACCGTTTCAATTACGCGGCGCGTGCCTTCGGCAGCCTGTCTTTTATTCTTTTTCAGCTAGGTCGAATAGGGATCGTACTGTTGTTACCTTCGCTTGCGATCTCCATAGTAACGGGCATCCCGGTAGAGACCAGCATCATGATCATGGGCGTACTCTGCATCCTCTACACCACTTTCGGAGGTATCGAAGCGGTAATTTGGACGGACGTATTGCAGGTTATCGTTCTTCTAGGCGGTAGCATTTTAGCAGTGGTGTGGATTATGTTCCATACCGAAACTTCATTCGGCGAGATGATTACCTATGCCTCTGAACGGGATAAATTCAATATTACGAATATGGATTTTGACTTTACCGAATCCACTTTTTGGGTAGTGTTCATTGGCGGCCTTGCCTCGGCCATGGTCACTCAAGGCACCGACCAGACTATAGTACAACGTTATTTGACCAATTCGAGCGTAAAGGATGCCCAAAAGACGTTATACACGAACGCAGTGCTGACGCTTCCGGCCACTATAATCTTTTTCGGCATCGGCACGCTGTTGTTTATTTTTTATTCGGAAATGCCTAACGCCCTATCCCCTGCCATTTCGAACAACGATTCCATTTTTCCGTGGTACATCGTCCGTGAATTGCCTATCGGCGTTTCGGGCCTTTTGGTCGCCGGCATATTTTCTGCGGCCATGTCAAGCATCAGCAGTAGTCTGAATTCCGTATCGACTGCGTATTGCAACGACTTCCATCAACATTTCAGACCGGAAACACAGGATAAAAAATTATTGCGGATTGCCAGAATAGCGACTATCCTCACCGGAATAGCAGGGATTTTATTGGCACTTTGGATGGCCAACTCGAACATAAAATCGCTCTGGGACCAGTTTTATCGGTACTTGGGACTGTTCACTGGCGGGCTGGGAGGTATGTTCCTATTGGGAATGCTTACCAAAAAGGCCAATGCCACGGGCACCTTAATGGGCTTGCTAGCCAGCGCCATTTTGATCTGGTACATCAGCGTTTTTACCGAAATCAGCTTTTTGATGTATGCGTTTTTTGGGATAGCATCCTGTTTTAGTTTTGGATATGTTTTTAGTTTATTTTTTGTAGGTAATCTTAACATTTTTAAACGAAAGTCCAAATAAAACCAGAACTACCCCGGCGAATGCAGCCGGATATATCCAAATCGTCTGCCAATCATGAACGCCTTCGGAAAGCAGATAGGCATCCGTAATCTTACCGGCCGCCCAAAAACCGATCAACATGCCTATACCGTAAGTGGCTAAGGTAATCAGGCCTTGTGCCGAACTTTTATAGGCCTTGCCGGCCTTGCTATCGGTGTATATCTGTCCGCTGACAAAGAAAAAATCGTAGCAGATACCGTGCAGGGCAATCCCTAACAACAATAAAACGACGAGGTCGCCCGTATCACCATAGGCGAATAACAGGTATCGAACGCCCCAAGCCAGCATCGCCACCAACATAGTCATCTTAAACCCGAATCGTTTAAAGAAATAGGGTAGCAAAAGCATAAAGAGGATTTCCGAAACTTGTCCAATGGTCATTTTGCCGGCGGGATTGGTCACCCCAATTTCCCCCAAAAACTGTCCGGCATGTTGATAGTAGAATGCCAAAGGAATGCATATCAGCACCGAGGCCAAAAAGAAAATCAAAAAATTACGGTCCTTTAAGAGGGAAAGTGCATCCAATCCCAAAATATCGGAAAGGGTCACTTTTTTTGAGGTATCGGCCCTTGGTGGGGTTTTGGGTAGCGTAAAACTGAATACTCCCAATACGGCCGAAGAGATGGCGGCCATCAAAAAGGTGTTCCTAAGAATTCCTTCGGAAATACCCGTTTCAGAATCCCAATTCAAATAGCTGATGAGCAGCCCGGCCGCAATCCAACCCAACGTGCCGAAAACACGTACGAAAGCGAACTCCTTCCCCGGATCCTTCATTTGGTTGAACGAAACCGAGTTTACCAAGGCCAAGGTACTCATGTACATAATCATATAGGCCAATAAATACGGAAAGAATACTATGAAATCGGTGGCTTGATAGAGCAGATACATCAATATAGCACCTAAAAGATGAAGTACTCCCAAAATACGTTCCGCATTAAAATACCTATCGGCAATCAGCCCGATCACGAAAGGAGCTAGAATTGCGCCATAGGATTGCGTGGAGTAGGCCATCGCAATCTCACCTCCATCGGATCCCAATGTATTCGGAAGATAGATGCCCATGGTCACGTACCAACTGCCCCAGACAAAAAATTCAAGGAACATCATTACGGAAAGCTGTGTACGTATCGTGCCGGTCATAAAATGGTTGTATTGGTATGGTTTAAAAACCTTCACTTGGCATAGGCCAATCGATAAAGTTTCATCTTTTGTAATGGATATAGTCCGAAGCTAAGGGTTCCAATCCGTTGCCCCTGAAATCCATAGCAATTTGGCCGCGGTGGTTCGCCGAATGGTTGATGATGTGAAAAAGCATATCCTGCAAGGTATTCGTAAACAAACGGCCTTCGGTATTTTCGTAGTCGATCCGTTTTTCGAAATCCTCGGCACTCGAGGTAATCTCGAACGAATTCCGCTGATTTTCGTAGTGGATATCGCCCAAAGCCGTTACCTCATGTACCTGCCAAACCTCGAATTCCGGTTTTCGTTCGCGAATCCTCGCATTCCAGATATGGTGGGCATTGAGAATGTGGCTAAACAGAAGCAAGCTTTTATCCGGCACTGCGTCCATTGCTGCAAAAGCCTCGATAAGCGTTTTGTTACAGTGGAAATTATAGTCGAAAATAGAATTGAAAAATGCTTTCACGTATTGGGTATGTGTTTTTTATTGAGAAAAGCAAGGGAGCATGCTCCCTTGCTTATTGGGTGTATTTCGACCCATATCAGGTCATTTCCTTAGCTGCCTTGAGCATCAGTTCTTTGGTGGCAATGATACCGGCCTCTTCACTGAGCTCGCTACCTTCGAATTCGACACCGATAAAACTTGTATATCCATGGTCTTTCACGATCTGTAACATTTTAACATAGTCGATAACTCGCTCATTGCCGTCCGCATCGAAAACGTTGCTCTTAGCACTGACAGCCTTGGCGTAGGGCATCAATTCTTTCACCCCTTTGTACTTATCGTATTCCTCGGCGCAGCCATCATCTGAACGGGTGATACAAAAATTTCCGAAATCGGGCAGGGTGCCGCAATTATCCATATCGACCGTTGCCATCACATCGGCTAGCATAGTTCCATTGGAGGAAAAGCCACCATGGTTTTCTACCAGTATATTGATGTTTTTGTCTTTGGCGTACGTGCATAATTGGGTCAATCCGTCTACGGAATTGGCCTTCCATTCTTCGGGTATGTCACTTCCGGCAAGATTGACGCGTATAGAATGGCATTCCATCGCCCTTGCGGCATCGACCCATTTGTGGTGGCGCTGTACGGCTTCCTTTCTTTCCTTGGCATCGCTCACCGCTAAATTTCCTTGGCCGTCGATCATGATCAATACGTTCTGCATACCGTACTTTTTAGCTTCGGCATTCGATTTTTCGATGAAATTCGCCATGGCTTCCTCGGAATATTCGTTATTATCCAAATCGGCGGGATACAGTTGATTCACATATTCCAGTCCAGAAAATCCCCAATTTTTAGCCTTTTCGGCGAAAGTGTACGGGTCGACACCATCCTCCTTAATCATCTTATGAATGCTCCATTGTGCCAGCGAAAGCTTAAAAAACGGATCTACTTCCTTAACGGTCAGATTGGCATCCTCCATCGTTTCATCTTCCTTTTTCTTGGTTTCCTTACAGGCATACATGCCTAAAAGTGAGAACGCCATGCCTGCTTGGGAGCTATTTCTGATAAAGTTTCTTCGCTTCATTATATTTGGATTAGTTTGTTGTAAATTAAGAATGTAGGATTCCATTTTCCCTTTTAGTAACAGTACTATCAAGAAGTATAGCGACTAAATGTAGATAATTAATTTTATATTTAATAAATTTAGGGACTAAACAATTCATTTCCATGGATAAATTTTATTACAATCAAGAACAAGATTCGTACGACGCCATCGTGGTAGGTACAGGTATCAGCGGCGGATGGGCGGCAAAAGAACTTTGCGAGAAAGGCCTAAAGACCTTGGTGCTGGAAAGGGGCCGAATGGTCAAGCATATCGAGGACTACGAGACGGCGAATATGGACGATTGGGATTTTCCGCACGGCGGTGCGCCTACCCAGGAAATCGTAAAAGAACAACCCAAACAAAGCCGCACGGGGTACACCACCAATCAGGCCAGCCATATGTGGTTTGTCAACGATCTGGAACATCCGTACAACGAAAAACAACGTTTCGATTGGATGCGCGGTTATCACGTTGGTGGCCGTTCGCTGCAATGGGGGCGTCAAAGCTACCGTTGGAGCGATATCGATTTTACGGCCAACCGCAACGAGGGCATTGCCGTCGACTGGCCCGTGCGCTACAAGGATATTGCCCCTTGGTACGAAAAAGTGGAGAAGTATATCGGCATAAGCGGGGAAGCCCTGAACCTGCCACAGTTGCCCGACAGTATTTTTACGCCTCAAATGGAGCTGAACTGTGTCGAGGAAGTCTTTAAGGAAAAAGTAGCAGAAGGCTTTGACGGCCGTACCGTCACCATTGGCAGGGTCGCCCATATTACCGGCGATAAGCAATTCGAGGGCAATGGACGCCAACCTTGCCAATACCGTAACCGTTGTATACGGGGATGTCCTTTCGGTGCCTATTTCAGTAGCCTTTCGTCTACCCTACCGGCAGCGGAGGCCACGGGAAATATGACGCTTCGGCCGGATTCCATCGTACACGAAATACTCTACGATCCTGATACGAAAAGGGCCACCGGGGTCAAGGTCATCGACCGCGTGACCAAGGAGACCCACGAATTCAAGGCCAAGGTGATTTTTCTTTGTGCCTCGGCCATCGCCTCAACAGCTATATTGATGCAGTCGAAATCGGATCGATTTCCCAACGGTATGGGCAATGATTCCGATCAGCTGGGCCGAAATGTCATGGACCACCAGTTGGGCGTCGGCGCTGCCGGCAAGTTCGACGGTTTTCAGGACAAATATTATAAGGGACGAAGGCCCAACGGCGTCTATGTGCCCCGATTCCGGAATTTGGGCGGTGCCTCCAATATGCCCGATTACAAGCGCGGCTACGGATACCAAGGCGGTGCCAGCCGTGGTAACTGGGAAGAATTGGTGGCCGAGACCTCTTATGGAAAGGACCTGAAGGAAGCCATTCTAAAACCCGGTGAGTGGACCATGGGTATACAGGGTTTCGGAGAAGTACTTCCCTACGAAGAAAATCGATTTACCCTAGATTATGAGAAATTGGACGGATGGGGCCTTCCCACCGTCACCTTTGATGCCGGATTCAAGCAAAACGAACTGAACATGCGAAAAGATATGATGCAATCGGCAGTCGATATGTTGGAAAGTGCCGGCGTTCGAGACGTAAAACCTTATGATAAAGAGACAGCATTAGGTCTCGGCATACATGAAATGGGAACCGCACGAATGGGTCGCGATAGAAGAACTTCGGTACTCAACGGAAACAACCAGTTGCACGACGTACCGAACGTTTATGTGACCGATGGTTCGTTTATGACCTCGGCCAGCTGTGTCAACCCATCGTTGACCTATATGGCCTTTACCGCAAGAGCTGCAGAACATGCGGCCAATGAACTTAAAAAAGGAAATGTATAATGGATAGAAGAAAAGCACTCAGAAATATGGGATTGGCCATGGGATATACCGTCGCCGTTCCGACACTGCTCAGTATCGTACAAAGTTGCAAAAACGAAACGGTGCTCGAATGGACCCCCGATTTCTTTTCAAAGGATGAGGGAGCCGCCCTAACCAAGTTAGTGGATATAATCATCCCGAAAACAGATATACCATCGGCATCAGAAACCCAAGTGCATCTCTTTATCGATAGATTTGCCAATGAGGTGATGGATGAAGAACAACAAAAATTCTGGAAAATGTCAATGGGCCGCTTTTTAGAAAAAGCCCAGACCGATTCAGGCAACGAAAAAGCGGGCGACCTGACCGCCGAAAACCTGGAAGCTGTTTTAGGGCCTTCGCTCAAAGTCACCAAAGAAGACCAAATACAGCACTTTGAAGCCATACGACAGTATAGCGAGGCTGTCGCCGGAGGCCAAGAACCGCTTTTGGACGATGCCATTTCCCGCTTTGCCTTCGCCAACAATTTACGCGGGTTGACGATAATGGGCTACAAGACCTCTGAATTTGTAGGGGAAGAGGTATTGGTATACCTGCCCGTACCCGGTGAATATATCGGCTGCGGCGATTTGCAGGAGCTGACGGGAGGAAAGGATTGGTCGATATAAAATTAAGTTGACGAGTTAAAATGGAAGGAGTTAAGAGTAAATCAAGTAATCTCTTAACTCTTTACCTTTTTACTAATCTCCCCAAGCAGCCAAAAAACATTCAAACATTCACAATCTCCAACTAAGTTAAACATGATATGAAAAGAAGAAATTTTATACAAAAAACCGCTTTGACAGGCGGGGCAATCTCAATGGGCGGGGCTTTTGCGTATGCCAAAAACAGCCCTAGCGATATCCTAGCACCACATAAGTTCAATCTCAAATATGCGCCACATATAGGCATGTTCGAGAACCTAGCGGGAAAAGATCCCATCGATCAGCTCAACTTCATGGCCGATCAAGGTTTCACCGCTTTTGAGGACAACGGAATGATGAAACGCGACGTCGCCTTGCAGACTAAAATGGGCGAAACCATGGCAAAACGAGGTATGACCATGGGCGTATTTGTTGTTGACAAAGGCGGCAACATGGCCAACACACTGGCCGCCGGTAAAAAAGAATACATCGATATCTTTTTGGATGGGTGTAAAAAGGCCGTCGAGACCGCCAAACGATGCAATGCCAAATGGATGACTGTAGTACCCGGCGGATTCGAAAGAAGCCTGCCGACCGGTGTGCAAGATGGCCATGTTATCGAAGCCCTGAAAAGAGGTGCCGAAATTTTCGAACCGCACGGCCTGGTCATGGTACTTGAACCCTTATCCGATTCCCCTGACCTGTACCTACAGAATTCCGATCAGACCTATATGATATGCAAGGGGGTCGATAGTCCTTCCTGTAAAATATTGTTCGATATCTACCATATGCAAAAGACCGAAGGTCATCTTATTCATAATATGGGACTTACTTGGAACGAGATCGCCTACATCCAGATTGGCGACAATCCCGGCCGTAACGAGCCCACTACCGGTGAAATCAACTACAAGAATGTCTTTAAATGGATTCATGAAAAAGGCTATACAGGTGTATTGGGTATGGAACACGGCAACTCCAAGGAAGGTAAGGTAGGTGAGCAAGCAGTTATAGACGCTTATAAGCATGAGGATGCTTTCAAGTGATTTCTCAATAGTTACGATATAATATACTATACATCCGACATTTTAGGTATATTGAGCCAAGAATCAAGACTAATTGTATTTCTTTTGCCCCATCTGATCCATTTGCCAGCGCTACAACGTATATACTATATTTATTATATCTTTTGACCATGGACAAATACGTTGTTATATTGTTGATTTACATCGTGGCCTATATTACCTCGGTTGTGGTTAGGCCTTATATCGAAAAATAAAATCACAATAGCTATCACGAATTCATATAAAAAATGCCCCACTTTCGAGGGGCATTTTTTATGAAGTAGGGTTGCTGTTCAGATTTGATGAACCGAAGGATTATTCCCTTTCTGGTTTTCCTATTCAATTCGATAATGTCTCGATTAAAACGTTTCCTTAACTATAATCTTTCCTCCAAGATTATCTTTATCTAACTTTACTTCTACCCTACTGCCATCTACCCATAAAAACTTTACAAAGATTGCAATGTTATGGTTCCCGATGGGCAAATCTTCAAAAACATTAAAAATTGATAAATTATCAGCGTTATTACTAATATCTAATAGTGCATCGCTGCCGAAATCAGCAACTCTACCATCAAGTCTAACCTGAAATCTTGTAGCATAGATAGATCCGTCTCCTGGAGCTATCCGACGACTTGACGGAACTCTCATATATGCTGAAGAATTTACGGTAACCTCTATAAACGATTCAGCATATTCTTTGGTAAAGATCATTTCGGGGCCAATTGGTGTATAAATGGTTCTTGCGAGTATTTCATCCGTTAGACTTCCACTTTGAAAATAATTTGATTTTCGTGAGCTTCCTGCTGTACTAGACTCGACCATCAAATTTCCATCGGCATCGGCCACAACATTACGTTGACCGGTACCTTCTAGATTTGCTGAGCGAATACCTCCACCTACATCTAGAATACCATCTTCAGTTAATCGTGTATGCACTACGGCACCTGAAAAATCAGAGGAAGAATGGGAAATTGACATCCCTCCTGATCCAGCCGTAATCATCCAATCCGTATTGGCCGCACCTTCGCGTAGCCATTGCAACGCCACCGTGCCAGCATCGGTTGAAGTCATTCTACTGCGAACCGTACCCGCCCCGGCCACTTCTAAATTCACATCTGGTGTTTGGGTGCCTATACCTACATTGCCATCGGCCGCAACGGTCAATCTCGGAAAAGTACTCGTTACCAGGTGAACCTTGCCGGTAGTATTTAGGAAGCCGGTACCAAAATCCATATCCTCATCTCCATTGAAAATACCTGCATAACCCTTAAAACCGCCGGCATTATTAAACGCAATGTAATTATCAGTATTAGATGACGATATATTTATTGACCTGTCGCTATCCGTTGAAATATTTAATGGAAATGTCGATGATGATGCGCCAATACCAATATTTCCCAAACTGTAGTTAATACCATTGGCATCTTCTGACCACAGCGAGCTTCCACCGCCACCTATTTGATCGGTGCCTAATACCCAATTGTCCAATGCTACATCCCATTTGGGCACTTGCCCTTCGGCGGTTCCAATCAGTCCGGAAACTGTTGCGCCATCACCCAATAGAATTCCGTTTTCTGAAGTCACATCAATTTCATTGGTAGGATCCGCATCTGCATCATCACCGGCATACGAACTCAAATCGACCGAACCGCTTCCATTTTCTATGGTGAGCACATCGCCTGTTAAGATCAAGTTTTGATCATCCGTTCCTCCGGGAGGAACAATGGGTGCCAAATCGATTGTTGATCCCTCCGAAATGGTCAGATCCGTACCGCTCAGACTAATATCTTGAATCTCATTAGTCGGATCGGCATCGGTGCCACCGCTTGGTATCGTCACTGAATTACCATCCGACAGGCTCAGTTCGTTGGTGCCCACATCGAAATTCAGTAGCTGAAACTCGTTCGTGGGATCCGCATCCGCATCGGTACCACCGCTGGGAATCGTAACCACCCCACCATCGGTTAGGCTTAGTTGATTGGTGCTCGCATCAAAACTAATAGTCTGGATCTCGTTGACTGGATTGTTATCGCCATCTACGGTACCACTTGTTGCCAATTCATCAATGGCCGCTTGCGCAGTGCTTGCGGTTAGTCCAGAAACGGCATTGTTGTATGGCACCTCGTCGGCGGACTGATCGTCGCCATCGCCCGATCGAATCGCATAGGGTACCGCCATCATTTCCGTAGTACCAATTGCGTTGCCGTTGATGGTTACGGTCATATAGGTCGCTCCACTGCCCCACGGCAAATTTTTGTAATCGCCGGCCACCGTGTTCCCGTTTCCGATCTTTAGGCTAAAAACCCCGTTGGCATCCGTAGTAACCGAATGGTGTTCCTCGTATTGGCTGGCTGCGTTTGCCGCCCCGAATTTTAGGGCAATCCCCAAGGTTATGGCTTCTTCGGCCATTAGCTGGCCGTCGACGTTACGGGCAATTCCTTGATAATTAATATAATCTTTTTGTGCTTCTTGAGCACCCGCGGCCTGAGCAAAAAACAGTGCCAGCAAGATGGCGATAAAAACGTAGTTTGTTTACATGATCTTTAGTTTTTGATTATTTTGAAAAGTTTTTTTGTATGCTCCCCTTGAACATAGATCTGAAGTACGTAGGCGCCCTTATTAAGATAACTAAGGTCTATTTCTTGGTGCAGTAGTTGGGTTTCCACCTTTTGGACCAGCACCCTTTGTCCATTAACGGAAAAAAGAGCCATTCCCAAAATATCCTTATCGTTTGTAAAAACGTTTAGTATATCATCCACGGGGTTCGGATAAACCGTTATTCCCCCTAGATCTTCTTCGGGCACAATGGCCACGACGTATAGCGAACCGGCCCAAAAACCCTGATCGAGCGATGTCCCGTTTACCACAGTCACCACGAGAGGCTCGCCAATGGTAAACCCCAAGCTGACACCGTCGCCGGTCAATGCCATGCCCCCGGCACTCAACACTGTTTTATCGATGGATTGGGCGTTCAAACCTATCGTTAGGTGGAACAGGAATAAATAAATAGGTAGTAGTTTCATCATAGAACACGTTGATTACCGTATTCTATGTTTTGGAAGGAGAAAGGTTAACATCGGCCCGGAAGTATTTCTGGCCTTGTTAAAAACAGTTCTTAAAAGACCGTTTCTGTCATGCATGAAGAATTTGTATTATAACTGGAAAATCAGCCCAAGAGATGTGATGAGACTTAGCCCGGTACTGGCTGACTATCGGTATCCGACCCCATTGGGGTTTCTCATATCCCCTTAAACCAACTTTCGTATTTCTTGCCCAAAATGGGGGCAGGCTTTTCATTTTCGTTGATGGCGTTCATCAGGGCCATTACCCACATATAGAGCAAAACGAAAATGCCGAGAATGTTGATGATCCAGCCTAGAATGGGAATGATGCCGATGACGCCCAAAGCTAATCCTGTGCAGCCCAATCCAAGGGACTGGCGTATATGATAGCTGGCAAAATCGAATTTCTTTTCGTTGTTCATTACGAAAGCGATGATTAAACCTATTATCGTGATGTAGGAGATGATGGCGATTTTTTTGGCTTCTTCGTTTACGGCTACAGCTTCTGCAGTACCCAATTCTTTTTTTGTAGTTTCCATTTTTTTGTGTGATTATTGTTTATTTCTTATTAGTGCTTGATCTGGGGAAAGGTTAACACGTTTCCCGGTAAATTCCGTTGCGACTTCTAATCTTTGGTTGGATAGGTTTCCAATTGTAGAATGCATTTTCCATCTGGGAAATTTTGGCAGCTTGTGCGGTAAAAACTCCACTACATTCTTTACTGTTTTGGATTATTGAGCCAAATCGGCCAAATCTTCTAGATTCAATTTCTCCGTCAACTGCCAAGTTTCTTCCACGTCCATATCGGTTGCATTAACGGTCACCAAAAACCGTTCCTGGTAGGCGAACATCAATTGGGTGTCGTTCGACTTTTTCTTATAGGTCTGTTGGGCCTTTACGCCATCGACCTCGACCGTTTGCT